>Ga0209400_1002618_pt1 | contig 13501 bp, 10 predicted proteins | sample M_130807_EF_Meta_FD_187313 | JGI IMG/M metagenome (GOLD analysis project Ga0209400, IMG submission 187313) | Freshwater microbial communities from Lake Montjoie, Canada to study carbon cycling - M_130807_EF_MetaG (SPAdes) (version 2) | ecosystem: Environmental > Aquatic > Freshwater > Lake... | reverse complement strand
TTGGGGTATAGTTTAGTGTTTATTTCCTCCCTGCGCACCCGTTAAGTTTCCTATGAATTCAACCCCGATTGTAGATGTCATCATTCCTGCATTTAATGAGGAAAAGTCTATCGTTAAAGTAATTGGAGATATTCCCAAACTGGTTCGGCATGTGGTGGTGGCCAACAATAACTCCACGGACCGCACCGCAGAAGTAGCGAAGGAAGGGGGGGCTGAGGTGGTATTCGAACCCCAAAAAGGCTATGGCAAGGCCTGCTTGACTGCTATGGATTGGATCAAGCGTCAAGAAGTTCAACCTGATATTCTGGTGTTTTTGGATGGGGATTACAGCGATTATCCCGAGGAACTAGAGGGGTTAATTGCACCAATTTTAGCGGATAAAGCGGACCTGGTGATCGGTTCTCGGTCTATGGGCCAGCGCGAAGCGGGTTCCATGACTTTCCCTCAAGTATTTGGGAATGGACTTGCAACCCTCTTGATGCGCTGGATGTATGGTGCCAAATTTTCTGATTTAGGCCCTTTTCGAGCGATCTCTTGGAGTAAATTACTTGATTTGGGGATGGTGGATCAGAATTTTGGATGGACCATAGAGATGCAGATCAAAGCACATCAAGCCAAACTCAGGTACCTGGAAGTGCCAGTTACTTACCGAAAACGCATCGGAGTTTCGAAGGTGAGTGGTACAGTGAAAGGCGTTTTTGGGGCCGGATATAAAATAATTTTCACGATATTTAAGTATTGGTGCCCTTTTCGGTAGTCACTTCCAATTGATTCAAATTCCATTGCCATGCAAAAAAAATCAAGACTAAAACCTGTTGTGTTTTTCGCACTTCTTTTGGTTGGTGTAGCATCCATCGCTTGTGCTCCAGAAGGTCGAGAAGGGGTAGTTGAAACACAGTTTGCAAGTTACTGGTACAAAGGAACTGCCGAAGTCAATGTATTTGATTTGCAGCAAAGCCGGTATGGGGAGCTGCGTCAGGGAAAGGCGGTGATGATATTTGTCACGGAAGATTTTTCTAAAAGCAAGCAGGTAAAGTTAGATGCTCCTGAGGATAGGCCTTCCGATGCACAGAAGGTGTTGAAGTTGAATATGACCCGGGAGTTTGTGACGGGTGTGTATCCTTACCATACCATGCTATCGGTTTTTACGCCCATTTACGAGGAAATCCCAGCGCCCAAGTTGACGGCATCCGTAACCGAGTGGTGTGGGCAATCCTTTACGCAGCTCAATTACAAGAATGGAAAATATACGGCCAAGCAATTTTCTTATTTTGAATCCGAGGGTGATTTGGAGTCCAAGGTGGATGGAAAAACGGAAGAGGAACTGTTTACACTGCTCCGCTTGAACCCCAATTTGGTTCCCCTTGGCAATGTGACCCTGATTCCGAGCCTTATATTTCAGCGCTTTGCCCATATTCCCTTGAAAGGCGAGCAGGCAACCGTTTCACGAAAAGCTTTGGGTTCGGATCAAGCTGAAGTAAAGGTTGTTTATGAGGAGATTGGACGAACGGTTTCCATTCGTTACCAGCAACTTTTTCCGTACGAGATTATGGGCTTTACGGAAACTTGGACCAAGGCAAATGGGCAGCAAGAAGTGACTACGGCTACGCGCATTCACTTGAGACAGTTGCCGTATTGGAAGCAAAATGAGAAGGTGTATGAATCCCTTCGCGAGGAATTGGGACTTTGAGCATTCGTTTTAAATCGGCATTAAAAGTTGCTTCGCTACTTCTGCTAGGAACTGCGCTGATTTTGTTGGCGCAAGTGCCTCGAGAAAATTTCCCCTTGACTTTGGCCCTTTTCACAGTAGCTTTTGGGGGAATGCTGGGCTGCTATTTTTTATCTGATAGCAAGTTTAGTTTCTGGTGGCTTTTGGGTGTTGGGGTATTCTTACGAGGTTCCCTTTTCTTTTTTGCTCCGCAATGGTCTGAAGATGGTGTCCGTTTTTTGTGGGATGGGGAGCTTTTGCGACAAGGTCAGAATCCTTACCATATGTCCCCAGCGCAAGTACAAGGGCAGCCAGGGGCTGGGGAAGTAGGATACCGTACCCAACTTTTTGAGGAATTAAATTCCCCGCATTACTACTCCGTTTATCCTCCCCTGAATCAGGTGCTATTTTGGGGAGCAGCACAGTTTGCTCAGGGTCATCTTGAAAAAGGCTATTTGGCACTTCGGTTTCTACTTTTACTCGGGGAAGTTGGGGTGTTCTCACTGCTTTGCTTGCTTTTGGCTAGATTTAACCTTCCTCAAAAGCAGGTCATTTTCTATTGGTTAAATCCGCTGGTCATCTTGGAGGTGGTAGGAAATCTACACTTTGAAGGGCTGGTTCTATTTTTTCTAGTAGCATCACTTGCTGCCATGTCTCGACAGAAGGTTGGGCTTTCGGGAATGTTCTGGGGGCTGGCCGTTGGCATGAAACTGCTTCCCTTACTTTTTGCACCGGCATTCTTGTTTTGGAAGCAGACGCGGAAATCACTTGGTTTTTGGGGAATGGCAATTGGGATAGGACTGCTCTGCTTTTTACCGCTAGCACTTGGTGGTTCATGGCAAAATTTCTTTCAAAGTTTACAGCTGTATCAGGGTAAGTTTGAGTTTAATGCTTCGGTGTACTACCTGCTTCGGGAAGTGGGCAATTGGTTGGTGGGTTACAATACCATAGGTATCCTGACTAAATTTGGCACGGTGATTACTATTGCTGGGGTGATTTGGATGTCCCGGAAACGGTCTCAGGCTACCTTTGAAGGGATGATTGGCCTTTGGGTGCAGTTGTATTTGTTGTACTTTATCTTGCAGCCGGTAGTCCATCCTTGGTACCTGTTGCCCGGTCTGGGTTTGTCGGTATTGACGAGGCAATGGACCTTTTTGCTTTGGTCTTTTGGCGCGATTTTCTCCTACCAGGCCTACAGCCAAAACCCTGTTCAGGAGCAAGCACTGTTTTTGATACTGGAATATTGCTTGGTTCTTTTAGGTCTGTATGTGGACTATTTTCGGAAGCAAAGAACTAGTACCTTAGATTTATGAAAAACGCAACTTTATTTTTCATTTTAGTGCTTTTTGGGTGGTCCTGTACTCCAAGTCCTGAGAAACAGGCGATGGATCTTTTGGACAAATCCATTGCAGCGCATGGAGGCAAGGAAGGTTGGGAGAACTTGAAGGGAATCAAATTTCGCAAGTGGACTCGAATGTTGGATTCAGCGGGGAATATCGAATCCGAATTGGAGCAGTGGCATGAGTTTCGATTTGCTCCACGGTTTGAGGGGAAAATCAGCTGGACCAAGGACAGCATTTTGCATTGGATGAGTTGGGATGGAGTCACCTTCCGGTACCAAATGGGAGAGAATGAGGTCTTGAACCCCGATTTTTTAGCTGCCAAAAAGAAGGATTTCGATGCGGCATTTTACACCGTGGCGCAGCCTTGGAAGTTGCTGGATAAAGGAGGTAAACTTTCTTATGAGGGCAATAAGAAATTAGATACGGGAAAGGAAGTGGAATCCATCCGTGTGGATTATGGTCCAGATGCAGATACCTGGTGGTACTATTTTGACTCCAAAAGCTTTGAGATGCTGGGCAATGAGGTGCAGCTTAAAGATCACCGGAGTAGAATTTATGATTTATCCAGTGAACAGGTGGAGAAAATGATATTTCATGGCACTCGCGAAAGTTGGCGCGTTGATGAGGAGGGGAAGCGTTTGTTTCTTCGTGCGGAGTACCGCTATTCCAACTATGAGTTGCAGTATTAATTTCTAGCAATTGGATTTGATTTAAAGAGGCACAATTCATCTTGTAACCATTCAGATTATGAAGATTTTAGCATTCAGTTTCGCAATACTGTCCTTTACCGTTTTTGGGATTTCCTGTGATTCCAGAACAGAAGCAGAGAAAATTGTTGATGCAGCCATCGATGCGCATGGCGGAGACCTTTACGAAAAAACAGCCATCACTTTTGATTTCAGAGGGACACACTACTCTATTGTCAAGACCCCTACCACTTTTGAATACAGCAGGGAGTTTACCGACTCCACGGGTCAGGTAGTGGATGTTTTGAATAATTCAGGATTTACACGAAAAGTAAATGGGGTATTGATCGATACCCTGACCGAAGAGCGGATTGGTGCATTTTCACGCTCGGTCAATTCTGTGGCCTATTTTGCTTTCTTGCCTTATGGATTGAATGATGCAGCGGCCATCAAAACCTACCTCGGAAAAACCACGATTAAGGGGAAAGAGTACCATCAGGTTAAGGTGACTTTTCAAGCAGAAGGAGGAGGAGATCACTTTGAAGACGAGTTCTTGTACTGGTTTGGGGTAGACGATTCGCGCATGGATTACATGGCCTACAGTTACCATACCGATGGGGGAGGAGTGCGTATGCGAGACCTGCGAGCGACCCGAGAAGTGGGTGGTATCCGATTTCAAGACTACAACAATTTGAAGGCAGCACGTAAAGAAACCCCATTGGATTCCATGCAGGCCTTGTATGAGACTGGGGCTTTGGTGAAGCTTTCAGAAATCAATTTGGAAAACATTCGCACCTCTGCTATCCCAGAGAAATAGTCCTCACCTTCCTTTTTTTGGATTGGCGGTACGGACTTTTTTTGATTTTTTAGTAACTAGGGGATGCAAACCCAAAAAAGTACAACTCCATGAATCGAAGAAGAGAATTTTTAAAGACCACAGGGCTCGCAGGCCTAGGATTATTTGGTGCAGGAAGCACTTTGGCAGACTCCATGAAAGTTTTGCCTTTGGAGGCGGCATACGGAAACTCCCGAATGCAGTCGTTCAATATGTCTGGCTTTGCTGCACCCAAATTGAATGTGGTTCGGGTAGGAATAGTGGGTTTGGGTATGCGTGGACCTGGAGCGGTTGATCGCCTGAGCAAAATAGAAGGAGTAGAAATCAAAGCACTTTGTGATTTACTTCCAGAACGCGCTGAAGAGGCAAAAAAATCATTAGAAGGGACTATACATCGACCTGAATTGTATTCGGGTACGCCTTATGCCTGGAAGAAAATGTGTGAGCGTCCCGATTTGGATTTGATTTACATTGCCACACCTTGGGAATGGCATACGCCAATGGCGGTATTTGCCATGGAATCTGGCAAGCATGCAGCGGTGGAGGTGCCTGCAGCGCGTACTCTAGAGGAGTGCTGGCAGCTGGTAGAAACTTCCGAGCGCACCAAAAAGCATTGCATGCAGCTCGAGAATTGCTGCTACGATTTCTTTGAGTTGATGACCTTGAAGATGGCTCGTGAGGGCTTCTTTGGAGAGGTAGTACACGTTGAGGGTGCTTACATCCACGATTTGCTATGGCTCAACTTTGACAAGAACAAGGGCTATCAGGGCATGTGGAGGCTAGAGGAGAACTTCCGAAATGGGAATTTGTACCCTACGCATGGTTTGGGTCCGATCTGCCAGCTTCTCAATATCAATCGAGGAGATCAGATGGATTACTTGACGTCTTTGTCCTCGAATGATTTTCAGATGCAGAAAAAAGCCCAGGAACTGGCAGCGCAGGATTCCTTCTGGAACAGCTATGCGGCAAAGACCTACCGGGGCAACATGAATACTACCATTGTGAAAACGAAGCTTGGGAAAAGCATCCTAATTCAACACGATGTAACCTCTCCAAGACCTTATTCACGATTGCATGTGGTGAGTGGTACAGAGGGATATGCACAAAAGTATCCAGAGCAAAAAGTGGCCAAAGGCCATAGCTGGATGAAAGAAGAGGAGATGAAGGCGCTCAAAGAAAAATACACTCCGGAGATTGTCCAGAAGGTTGGTGAACTCGCCAAGCAGATTGGTGGCCATGGGGGCATGGATTTCATGATGGACTGGAGGCTGATCGATTGCTTGCGCAATGGACTTCCTTTGGATCAGGATGTGTACGATGCGGCCTTGTGGAGTTGCATCACGCCGATGAGTGAGTGGTCTGTGGCCAACCGTTCCAATTCCATCGATATTCCTGACTTTACGGGAGGACACTGGAAAACCAATGCGCCTGTGGAGATTACCTTGAAGGGTGGAGGGACGACGAAGGTACGGGTTTAAAAAAGTAGCAAGTAGCTGGTATCAAGTATCTAGTACAAATACGATTTACGAAGTACGAAATACGGGATGTTTACTAATGTCGAATATCCAACGCTGAGTGAAGAATGCTGAAGTGAAGAAACAGGAGATTATGTCAGTAGCCGGCTGATAAGCCTATCAGGATTTGGTTAAATCTCTTTTCTAGTAGCAATAGAATAGACTCAGTTTTGTTGTTAATGGAATCCTGCCTATTGAGCAGGATTTTTTCTTGGCTCTTGCTTCTAAAATCTTGCTTCTCAAAGGTCTTGGTACTTCGTACTTGGTACTTTATACTTCATACCACTGAAATTTTTAGTAATATTTACTAAGGCTCCTCAAGGTAAGCAACAAAAAACTAATTTAGTGGAATGAACAGTTCTACGGACCGACTGGAGCTAGCGGCGAGATTTGTAAATACGACGGGAGCTCCAATTTTTTTGACGGGTAAAGCGGGTACAGGAAAAACAACTTTTCTTCGGGACCTTGCGGCGCGTACACACAAACGCTATGTCATCTTAGCCCCAACGGGCATTGCTGCCCTCAATGCGAAGGGAGTGACGATCCATTCGCAGTTTCTGCTGCCCTTTGGTTCCTTTTTGCCTACACGTGAGCCGGAAGGAAATTTCACGGATCGGCAAGGGTTTTTTACCCAGCAAACCTTGGCACGACGACATCCCTTGAATCAGCTCAGAAGAAAGGTGCTTAAAGCCATTGACCTGCTGGTGATTGATGAAGTCAGTATGCTGCGGGCTGATATTTTGGATGCGATTGATTACCGTATGCGAAGTGTGAAGGGCAACTATCAGGTTCCTTTTGGGGGAGTTCAGGTGCTGTTAATTGGCGATTTGTACCAGTTGCCGCCTGTGGTCAAAGACGAAGAATGGACAATTATGAGTCGATTTTACAGCTCCATGCACTTTTTCGAAGCCAAAGCTCTGCAGCAATCAGGGATGGTGTACTTGGAATTGGACAAGATTTTCCGGCAGCAGGACGAAACCTTCATTCGCATTCTGAATAACCTGCGGGACAATAAATCCACTCCAGAGGACGTGCGCCGGCTCAACCAACAGTATAAAACCTTGGATGAGATTCAGGAGCTGATGCCTTGCATCACGCTGACGACACACAATTACAAGGCAGACGAACTGAATTTGCGCGAGCTGCGAAGCTTGGCTAGCCCTTCCTTTTTTTACGATGCCGATTTAGATCGGGAATTTCCTGAAAGTATGTTTCCACTGCCTCCCATCTTGGAGCTCAAGGTGGGTTCTCGTGTGATGTTTATCAAGAATGATTCCTCAGGCAATGGTTCCTACTACAATGGGAAGTTGGCGACTGTGATTCATTTGGCTCCAGATGAGGTGGAAGTACAATTAGATGACAGTGCCGATCACTATGTTTTGAAGAAGGAGTTGTGGGAGAATAAACGCTACCAGCTCCACACAGAGACCAAAGAGCTAGAAGAAGAAGTTATCGGAACTTTTTCCCAATACCCCATCAAACTTGCCTGGGCTGTGACCGTGCATAAAAGTCAGGGGCTTACCTTTGACAAAGCCATTGTGGATGTGGGTCAGGCTTTTGCTCCGGGGCAGGTGTATGTGGCATTAAGTAGACTTCGAAGTTTGGAGGGATTGATTTTGCGCACACGTATTCAAACCGAGGTGATTTTTTCGGACGCAAAGGTGGTTGGATTTACGCAAGAAAAGTCCAGTCAGCAGGATTTATCGGAGCTCCTACAGGTACACCAACAACAGTATTTGTTCCAATTGGTGGAGCGAACCTTTGAGTTGGATAGTTTGATCGGGGCACTGATCCAGTTTCAAAAAGATCAAGATTCTTCCCTTGAGTTTGAAGACGAAGCGATGCAGGCAGATCTGCCAGCCTTATACCGACTTCTGGATGTGGAGCGAGAAAACACCCGTAAATTCCGTCAGCAGTTGCAGTATTTGATTCAGAATAGGGAAGAGGAGCGCTTACTGGAACGCCTGGAAAAAGGGGCTGCCTATTATTTAGAGTTGTTGTTGGAGGGGATGAAGATTTTGCTGCGCCATTTGGTAAAAATTGAGCGACTATCACGGGTGAAGAGTTACCAGGAATCCATGGAAGAATTGGAACTGGAATTTCTTTCCAAGTACACTGCCATCGCGCGAAGCAGTATGCTGATTCAAGGGATTTTTAAAGGCGAAGGAATCGGATCCTTGGATGCGGTAGATTTGCGAATCCGACAAGTTCGGCAGCAGCTCGTGTCCCAATTTCGAGAGGCAATGCCTGCCGCTTCGACTACAAAAAATAAGTCAGGAAAGAAGAAATCTTCCAAACCCAAAGTCGAGAAAGAGAAGAAGGAAGATACTAAGGAACAGACGATACGCCTTTTTTTGGAGGGGAAAACTCCAGAAGAAATAGCATCCGATCGAGGACTAACTCCTGGGACCATCCTCAATCACCTGACGCATGGGGTAAAGACTGGAAAAATCCAAGTAGAAGCGCTCGTTTCCCAGGAAGCGATCTGGGAAATCCAAGGGGTAGCCGAAAACCTAGGCTCCTTAAAGGCCTATTTTGAACACTTTGCCGGTAAGTACGATTACGACACTTTGAGGCTGGTTTTAAACTCGGAGAGGTGAGCTCGTTACTAAATCTAATTCTTTGGATGAAACTAAGAATCCTTTGCGTAAGGTTTAGCTATCTTCGCACACAGAAAATACAGTATATCGCATGGTGATGAAGCGGATTTGGCAGTTTAGCCTCCTCTTTTTTTTGTTAAGTACAAGTATCCCGGTATTGGGTCAGCAAGACAGCCTTCCTACTTCCAATCAGTTCAAAGGAGTCGTTTCTGGAGTGGTCGATTTTTTTTATGGCTATGATTTTAACTTGCCCGAAGGACAGACACGTTTGCCATTTCTTTGCAATCATAACCGGCACAACAAGCTTGCGCTCAATTTGGGCTTGATTAAAATTGCCATGACCAAAGGGCAGTTTCGAAGTAATGTTGCGCTTCATGCTGGAGCCTATTCAGTAGACAATTATGCAGATGAACCTGGGATACTGAAACATGTATTTGAGGCAAATGCAGGGGTTTTGCTTTCCAAGAAAGGCGATGTGTGGTTAGATGCCGGTGTACTTCCTTCCCATATTGGATTTGAAAGTGCAATCGCCCCTGATAATTGGACCTTGACGCGCTCCATTTTGGCCGAGAACACCCCCTATTTTCTAACCGGGGGGAAGGTAAGTTTTCAGCCTGCAGAAAAGTGGTTTTTTTCTGCTTTGATCTTTAATGGATGGCAGCGAATTACGAATGTGGAGGGAAGTACCAAGCCCTCCTTTGGAACTCAGGTAGTTTTTCGTCCAAAGGATGATGTATTAATCAATTGGAGTACTTTTCTTGGTTCTGATGATCCCGATGCAACAAGAAGGAGGCGTTATTTTTCCAATCTGTATAGCCAGTTTCAAGTTAGCGATGCGTTTGGTTTGACCTTAGGGATGGACATGGGTGTACAGCAACGGCTTCGAGGAAGTTCGGTCTATGACCCTTGGTTTAGCCCAATTGTGATTGGTCAGGTGAAGTGGAATCAGAAACTTAAATCAGCACTTCGGATTGAATATTACCAAGATCGAACAGGTATTAGAGTGAAAAATGATCATCCGAACGGTTTTGCCACTACTGCGGTATCCTTTAATATGGATTACTCCATTTGGAAAGGATTGCTTTGGAGAATCGAAGCGAGTAATTACCGAAGTAGGGATCAAGTATTTTTATACCCAGAGACTCCCACTTCTACTAATTTTTTCTTAATTAGTTCCCTGGCCTATCGATTTTGAAATCTTCCGGAGAGGGCGAACAAATATAATTTTTGATTAAATCTTCGATTTTGTTCAACCAGCCGCGGCTGTTCAACCCGACGTGGCGGGTTGTGCGGAATGCACTGTTTGCTAGCCCCAGGTTTAGCTGCCGCGGCAGCTAAACCTGGGGTTATGCAAGGTTTGATCCGCCTCGGCGGATCGGGTTGAGATACAGTTTTGGTTTAAAAAGTTTAATCTTAATTTTCATCACCAACAATTGAGGCAGTTTTTAGGTAAGATTAGCCTCGGCGGATCCTATAAATAATTGGAGCGTGTTTAACTACCGAGATAGATAAATTCGTTAAAAAAAATTAACTATTTGAAGTTCAGTTACATGAGCTGTGGACCGTTGAAAGCCTGTAGGCCGTGGCCTATGGTCTGTGAACGGTTATCCTATTTCTTTCAATACATTTTCTCGGTCAACACACTCATAATCGCGCGAATTCCTTCCTTGTAATTCCCTAATCGTAGGTTTTCATTGGGGCTGTGCTGGTTGTTGTCCGCATTGACTGTAGGAATGGTGACGGCTGGAATGCCAAGCGCATCCACAAATGGAGAGATCGGGATGGATCCCCCGGAAATACGAATCTGTACTGGATCCTGTCCAAAAGCACGGTTCATGGCTTTTCGCAACCAGGCTCCAGTGGGAGAGTCCATTGGCGTACGGAATGCCTGATAGGAAATGGAAGTGCCTACTTTGACGATTTTGGGATGAGTCATTCGCTCTTCGTCGGTAGGATCCTTTTCGGTAATGTAGAAACCCTGCTTTCGAATGTGTGTTTTGATCAGTTCAAACAAACGTACGGGATCGGACTCGGGTACGAGGCGCATGTCAAGTTCGGCTAGGGCTATTGCAGGAATGATCGTGGTGGCCTGGGCTCCAGTGTAACCCGCAGAAAGGCCTTTGATGTTGAGCGAAGGGTAGTTGATACTCTCTTGGTAGGTTTGACCTACCTGATCTGTGCGGCCTAGGCCCAATCGTTTTTTAACAGCAGGTTCGTTGTCCGGAACGGCAGCAAAGATTTTGCGCTCCGCCTCGGAAAAGGTGATGCCGTCGTAAAATCCTGGAATCACCACGCGGCCATTTTCGTCTTTCATGGAAGACAGCAATTGAGACATCAGTAGGGCAGGGTTGGGGGCATAGTTGCCATAGTGACCACTGTGCTGAGGAAGCTTGGGACCATAAGTGGTCAAGAAAAGTTCAGAGATGCCTCTGGCACCATAACTAAGTGTAGGCAGGTTGGAGGTGTGACGTGGTCCATCCATGATCAGCATCAGGTCTGCAGCTAACTTTTCTTTGTATTTGATTACTGCTGCTGGGAGCCGAGGTGAACCTTGTTCTTCTTCAAAGTCTAGGATGATTTTTACGGAATAGTCGGGAGAAATTCCAGCTTCGCTGAGGGCATCCCAAGCCGTGAGGAACATGGCCAAAGGACCTTTGTCATCTGAGGTGGAGCGGCCAAAAATGCGCCAGTCCGGATTGTATTCCGTTTGAAGTTTTTCCATTGGGAGCTGTTCCCAGGTGCCATTTGCCGATTGGGCTTTGAGCACCGGTTGGTAGGCATCTTTCTGATCCCACTTGCTGATATCTACCGCTTGCCCATCTACGTGAAAGTAAAATAGGGCTGTTTTTTTGGCATTCGGTTGCTTCTTCTCTACGAGAAGTAAGGGGATTCCACCTGTTTCCAATTGGGCTACCGACCAATTTCTTACCGTGAATGCCTTTTCGCACCAGGCAATGTTCACTGCGATTTGCTCCGGAAACACCGCATCGTTGGGCATGGAAACCAGCTCGTTCAACAAACGGAGTCCTGACTGCCATTGTTTTTCGGTGAGTGCATCCAATTGCCCTTTGTCGAGGGTTTGAGCGGATAGGCTGATGCCAACTAAAAGAAATAGGGTGATGAACAAGGAGCTTCGCATGCGGAGAGGGTTTTTCGAAAAGTAAGAAAAAGGGATGGCTTCAGCAATTCGTCTAAGTAAAAGGCCAATCCTTTTGAGTAGGTGGTGTTTTAAGTAGATTTTATTCAAGGCATTCTAGCTATTCGGAAATTGCACGCAATGTTGTATTTTCAAGCCATGCAACGACGTCCATTCCTCCAAAAAGTAGGTGCACTCAGTGCGGGATTGATTTCCCTTCCTTTTCTGAGCTACAGCACTTCTCAATTACCTAAAGCAACCCGACTCAAGTTTATCACTGCTTCGGATGGGCACTGGGGGCAGCCCAACACAGATTTTGCCTTGTCCCATCAAAATTTGATCGATGCCATCCACCGAGAAAAAGGAGTTGATTTTGTGGTTTTCAATGGGGATTTGATTCACGATACCCCTTCTTTTCTGCCTGAAGTGAAGGTAGTGTATGATCAAGTTCAATTTCCAACCTTCGCTACCCGTGGCAATCACGATCGGGTGGATGCGGAGTCCTTTGCACGGGTAATGGGCCATGCGACTAATCATTCTTTTGTGGTCAAGGACGATTACGGGGTCGTTTTATTGGACTCTTCTAATCTAGCGGGTGATTACCTCTGCGCGGATTTGAATTACCTGAAAGGGGTCTTGGATTCCTATGAGCAGCTCTCCCATGTATTTGTATTCATCCATATTTCTCAGCAGGATTGGACCCGAAATGGAGTTGCTTGCCAAAAGTTTATGGATTTGATTGCTTCTTATAAAAATGTTCGCGCCACTTTCCATGGACATGACCACGATCTGGATGGGCTGATGGTGTATCGAACCAAACCTTTTTTATGGGCGGGACACTTTGGAGGATCTTGGGGCAATCCTTTTCCCAGCTACCGGGTATGTGAAGTAGGGGAGGATGGCAAGGCTGTCACCTACCTAAAGACCATAAAAGAAGGGATGCTGTTAAATCAACATCCCTTGTAATCTTGCCTGAAGTACTTTTTAATTGGTCTTAGCCTAATTTTTCCTCCACCCACTGCCTTGCATTCACAAAGGCCTCCATCCAAGGAGTCACTTCATCGTGACGATCGCTTGGGTACTGTGCCCAGTTCCATGGCTTAATGCTTCGCTCAATATGCGGCATGATGGCTAGGTGTCTACCATCGGCAGAAGTGATCCCTGCTGTCGCAAAGTCCGAACCGTTCGGGTTACCTGGATAAGCAGCATAGCTATACTTCATTGCAAAATGGTAGGCATTTTCGCCTTTAGGAAGCGCAAATTTACCTTCGCCATGGGCTACCCATACGCCGAGGCGCTGTCCGCTCAGGCTACCTAGCATCACTGATTTATTTTCAGGAACGGTCACATTCACAAAGCCGGATTCAAACTTGTGGCTCGCATTGTACAGCATTTTAGGTTTCTCTGAATGATCCGGAGTGATAAGACCCAATTCGATCATCAATTGGCAGCCATTGCAAACCCCCAAGGAGAGGGTGTCTGGTCGTGCATAAAATGCATCCAAGGCCTGCTTCGCTTTTGGGTTGTAAAGGAATGCTCCCGCCCAACCTTTGGCGGAGCCCAAAACATCTGAATTGGAGAAGCCACCTACAAACACAATCATCTGTACTTCACTCAAGTCTTCTCTTCCGGAAATCAGGTCGGTCATGTGTACATCCTTCACTTCAAATCCTGCAAGC
>Ga0209400_1002617_pt1 | contig 13501 bp, 12 predicted proteins | sample M_130807_EF_Meta_FD_187313 | JGI IMG/M metagenome (GOLD analysis project Ga0209400, IMG submission 187313) | Freshwater microbial communities from Lake Montjoie, Canada to study carbon cycling - M_130807_EF_MetaG (SPAdes) (version 2) | ecosystem: Environmental > Aquatic > Freshwater > Lake... | reverse complement strand
TTGACCCGACTGAAGTGCTGAAAACGGTGAAAAAGTTAAATTTTCAGCCAAACATAGTAAGGATTGCCGATGAATTTAGACGCAAACACGCATTGAAAAAGTACTATGGAATCCAAATAAGGAAAACAGACTTCGGTACGGATGGCGCTGACGATAAAAATCTTTATGATCTTGTGAAATCAAGTCAGGAAAAAATATTCTTCGTATGTTCTGATGATAAGAGTGTCGAGGAGCGATTTTCTTCATTGCCAAATGTCTGTATTTATCCAAAGCGTGCGCATGTTGAAAAAATGGTTGATGGTGAGTGGAATGATCTAACCGCAGACTACAGTGGAAGAAATTATCCATGCAATGTGAATCGAAGCTCAGATAGCGTTGTTGATGCACTTGTTGACCTGTTTATACTATCCTATTCTGAGATAGTGATAACGTCCGGTAGCACGTTCTTACAGTCCGCAGTCCTGATGAAAAATGCAAGACTTTCGACTATTTAAGTCATGGTTTTTTGTATTGATGTAATTGCAGTCAATTGCTTTTAAATAAGTTATGATAAACGCACGTAATCCAAATATCATTGAGTCCACGTTAAAGATGGGCGACTGGAATTGTTTGGACATTTACAATAGATCAAATTCATATAACCGGTGAATTTAACAAACTATGTAACATGTAAAACTTCAAATTAAATCCAACCTGCAAAATACATATTGTTACAAACACTTAAATGAATAAATAAGTATGTTTAATTTAAATCAAATAATACCTGGGGAAATAAAAAATGACGATTTTTACAGTCAACTAAGTAATTGGGCTTCAAATCAGGAATTAAAGACATTTCTTGAAATCGGATCATCTAGCGGAGGTGGGTCAACAAAAGCGTTGGTAGATGGCATCAAGACTAGAGTAAGTCTTGATGGCGTCTATCTATTTTGCATGGAGCTCAGCCGTCCGCGATTTGTTCATCTAAGCGAAGCATATGCAGCCGAGGCATTCGTTAAAACTTATAATGTTTCATCAGTCGCAGTAAACGAATTCCCTAGTATCGAAGAAGTAGATTTTTTCTATCACAATGTCAAAACTAATATAAATAACGCGACCCTCAAAACTGTTCTTGAATGGCGAGATCAGGATATTAGTTATATCAAATATCATGCATTAGACGCAAACGGAATACAATTTATTCGGCAGGCTAATAATATATCACAATTTGATTTCGTTTTAATTGATGGATCAGAGTTTACCGGAGAAAGAGAGCTTCTGCAAACTATAGGGGCAAAAATTATCGCGTTGGATGACATTAATGCCTTTAAGTGTCATGCCGCCTTTAACATTCTTTCATCGCACTTTGCATATGAATTAATTTCTCTTAACAGAGATGTGAGAAATGGATTCGCAATTTTTCAAAAAAGATACTAAACTGATGAAATAGATTTGAATTAACATTATAAATTTTAGTATTTTTATGATCATAATTAAATTATTAATAAATCGTTATGATAGCTATCATGCCCAAACAGTACGCATATTTATCATGCCTGGATAGGAGCTATGGCTATAGTAGCATGTCGAGCTTGTTTCTAATCTTTAAACTCAGTATGTGGAAGTTTTATTGATGATGAATTATGCAATCAAGGTTTCGACATTTTCATGATTGATTGTGTGATTAAAATATCGACTGTCAAATGCAGTCGATTAAAAAATTTTTGAATTTTTCACTTATATCTTACCTACGATATTATTAATTACATAGATCGATATCATAAAACTGCCACCATTTGAATCTTTTAAAGATTAAAAAGCATGACAACTAATAGTACAGAAACTCAACTCCCGAATAGTTCTTCAGTCGACGTCGAAAAAAAAGAGGGAATAAACTGGCTACCGGATTTAAAGACCCACAGCAGACCCTTGCTGTCAATTTGTATACCTACATTTAATAGGGCGATCTACTTGGAGCACTTGTTGTTAAATCTGCTCGGTGAGATTGGCTTGCTATCGGACACAATCGAAATTGTTGTTTCAGATAACTGCTCTACTGATAACACTCAAGATGTTGTAAATGGCTTTCAAGCCAAGGGCCTGCATATTAAATATGTAAAAAACTATAGGAATGTTGGGCTTGACTTAAATTTGCGATCTGCGGTTGTTGCATCAAGTGGCATTCATTGCTGGTTGATGGGTGATGATGACGCCATGAGAAAAGGGGCAGTGTCCTTCATGGCTGAGCACTTAAGGATTCACAATCCTGACATAGCGATTTCAAACCGGTATCTTTGCGACGCTGAGCTTAATGTAGTTAGTATGGATCCATTAATGTTGGATACTAGACCAACGGTTCTGTTCGATTGCAATGAAAAATCGAACCTATTGGACTATTTTAAGAAATGCCAGACCACCATTGGTATGTTTAATTTTATATCCACCATCATTATTAGAAAGTCGTGCTGGATGCAAGCCCCTGAAATACCCGGCATGGCGAAGTCTATTTTCCCGCATGTCTACAAGATTATGCATATTCTTAGAAACCAGGGCGGTCGCTTATTATATGTGAACGAGCCGACTGTGTACGCTCGCAACAATCCCCGTTTACAAGAGGTGCATGGAGGTTCCGAGTTTCAAGATTGGCAACTGCATTTTTATGGCAATATAGAGGTTGCTGACCACTTTTTTTCCGATGATACGGATGCTTATGCATCGTTTTTAAATCCGGTACGGCGAATTATTGAGCATGGGAAAAATCACTACTTGTTATTGGCTCAAAAAGATGGCTACATAAATGAAGCAATGCTGACACTCAAGAAACTTGGCATTGCGATTTAAAAATTATTATTTTTATCTATTTATGGGTTAAAAATTCAGCGAAATTGATTCGATGAAGGTTCAATTAATATACCTTAAGGTTCAAGGTACTGGTGATCCGCGTATCCACCTACCTCCTGAATACAATACTATTCATCGACGCTTCGCTCAAACGTATCGTCAATTTAAGCCTGAAGCTAAGCATCAACTACTAGTTATATACAGCAATGGTGAAAAAGACTCAGATACTCAACACACTTTTGAGGGTTTAGAGGCGGATTTTTCTTACTACAATGGACATGGTCGGGACATTGGAGCGTTCCAAAGCGTTACTCGAACTTTAGATTCTGACTTGGTAATATGTTGTGGAAGTCAAGTCTATTTTTGGAGACAAGGTTGGCTTGAGAGAATATTGGAGGCATTTAATCGGTATGGAGAGGGCATCTATGCTCCTATGGCGTCTTTTGAGTTATCTCCCCATCTTCGCACATGCTGTTTCGCTTACTCACCGAAACTGATGCGAAGATATCCTTTTACAGTTACTAATCAAATGGATGGATATGAGTTTGAGCATGGGACGAAAAATTTTTCTCGCTGGGCTATTGAGCACGGATATCCAGCAATGATGGTTACATGGAATGCGGAATATGCTTTAACGAATTGGCGTAATCCAATGAATATATTCCGTCGTGGAGACCAAACTAATTGCTTAGTATGGGATAGGCACACTGACCTATACCGCGATGCCGATGCCGATGAGAAAAGAAATCTCGCTGTAAAAGCTGACGGTTTCCCGGGGATTTCTTAATTGGGACTAATTAATTTTGTCCAATGAATTCGAGAACTAAATCAGTGTTTAATATGCATTTTATAAACTAACATAAAAATAAGCTATTGATATATGAAAGCAGTACTACTGGCTGGCGGATTAGGAACAAGAATAAGTGAGGAATCTCATTTAAGGCCTAAGCCGATGATTGAAATTGGCGGCAGGCCAATACTATGGCATATTATGAAAATGTATTCTGCGCATGGGATTAATGACTTTATTATTTGTTTGGGGTATAAGGGCTATATTATAAAGGAATATTTTTCTAATTATTTTTTGCACACATCCGATGTAACATTTGATTTGAGAGAAAATTCTTTAGATATTCACCATAGATACGCCGAGCCATGGCGGGTGACACTAGTTGATACCGGCGAAGAAACAATGACCGGCGGTCGCTTGAAGCGCGTAGCAAAATACTTGGATAATGAAGCGTTTTGCTTCACGTATGGTGACGGTGTTTCTGATGTTGACATCAGTAAACTAGTGGCTCACCACTATGCGTCGGACCGTCTCGCGACAGTAACTGCCATTCAGCCGCCCGGTCGCTACGGTGCTTTAACTATTGAAAATGGTAGAGTTTCCGGGTTTCAAGAAAAACCTGCAGGAGATGGAGCTTGGATTAATGGTGGTTTTTTTGTTTTGGAGCCAAGCATTATGAGTTATATACAAGGCGACAGCACAGTGTGGGAGCAATTCCCCTTGCAGACGCTTGCTGCCGCAGGACAACTAGGGGTTTACTTGCATCGTGGGTATTGGCAGGCGATGGACACGCTTCGAGAGAAGAACCAGCTCGAAGAGCTTTGGTTATCGGGTAAGGCTCCTTGGAGGAATTGGTAATGCAGTTTAATGACTCTTACCGGGGACTGCGGATTTTAGTAACAGGCCACACAGGTTTTAAGGGTAGTTGGCTAACTAACTGGTTGAAGCTGTTGGGTGCGGATGTAAGCGGTATATCACTTCTCCCTAACGGAAACCCCAACCATTGGGAACTTCTGGAAATGGACATTGAGGAGTACTTTGTTGATATTCGTGATTACGAATTGCTTTCCCATAAAATTGAGCAGATTCGGCCTCAAGTTATTTTTCACTTGGCTGCTCAATCTTTAGTGCGTCAATCCTATACTGACCCATTGGGGACATGGGAAACCAATGTGATGGGGACTGCAAATGTACTGGAGATTTCGCGAAAAATTAAGGATCTATTTGCTGTTGTAGTGATAACAACTGATAAATGTTATGAAAATAAAGAGTGGGTATGGGGTTATCGGGAAAGCGATGCACTCGGTGGTCATGACCCATATAGCGCCTCAAAGGCGGCATGCGAAAACCTCGTACAGAGCTTTCGTAAATCTTTCTTTTCAGGAGGTCGCACCTTAATCGCCTCTGCGCGAGCTGGTAACGTTATAGGTGGCGGGGACTGGTCGGATAACCGACTTATTCCAGACTTAGTGAGATCGATGCAAACTAACGTGCCAGTGAACATTCGGTCACCAAATGCGACTAGACCATGGCAGCATGTGCTCGACTGTTTGTCTGGGTACCTATTGCTTGGCCAAAGACTGTTAGAAGGAGATCAGTTCTTTGCCCGAGCGTGGAATTTTGGCCCGTCAGATGATGCGACCCGTTCAGTTATATCGGTTGTTGAAGCGCTGCATTCGAATTTACCCAGCATTAAATGGAGTGTAGAAAATGAAGAGCATCCTCATGAGGCGGGTATGCTTCAACTTGATAGTACCATGGCGCGTAAATTTTTGGGTTGGTGTTCAGCATGGCCATTTGACCAAGGACTAATGGCGACGGCGAGTTGGTATCAACAATTCTACGAAAAAAATCAAGTGGCAACCCAAAGTCAAATAAAAAATTATATTGAGTGTGCTTCTTCTCAGAAGATAAACTGGACCCAAGGAGCTGCATAATGGTTATAGAAAACACTTCAATTTCAGGTGTTTTCATTTATACAAGTGATTTCATAATGGATACGCGGGGATCCTTTGGTCGTACATTTTGCCAGCAATCTCTTCGGTCGATCCTTGGCTTGCGTAACATTCAACAAATTAATTTGTCTAAATCTCATAAGATTGGTACTGTCAGGGGCATGCACTATCAACATGAGCCCTTTGCTGAAATGAAAATAATTCGATGTTTGAAGGGCCGAGTTTTTGATGTTGCAGTAGATCTACGTATTGAATCGCCAACTTATTTGGCTTGGTTTGGTGTCGAGCTATCTCCCGCTTCGGCAAATGCGTTAGTAATCCCTGAAGGGTGTGCGCATGGATTTCAAGTATTAGATCGAGATAGTGAGCTCTTATACCTACACACGGCACCTTACAATGCTGCTGCAGAAGGAGCAGTCAGATATGATGATCCAAAGATTGGAATCCGTTGGCCGCTAAGTCCGACCGAGCTCTCATTTAGGGATCTTAATCACCAACTTTTGCCCTAGGCGGATTTTTTTATTATGAAATGCAGACATTGCCAAAGTTCCCTGTCGCATATTTTTTTAGATTTGGGCGGGGCACCGCCCTCAAATTACTATCTATCTTCAGAGCAGTTGCATTCTGCTGAAACCTATTTGCCACTTAGGTTGTATGTATGCCACGTTTGCTGGCTAGTTCAAACTGCAGACTATGCGCAAGCATCGGATCTTTTCTCCTCAGACTACGCATATTATTCTTCAACATCTAAAACGTGGTTAAAACATGCTAAACAATATGCTGACTCTATTACAGGCCGTTTAGGGCTAAATGGTAATAGCTTGGTTGTTGAGATTGCTTCAAATGACGGCTACCTTTTAAAGAACTTTGTTGCAGCTAAAATACCCTGTATTGGCGTGGAACCCACTCAAGGAACGGCCCACCAAGCTGAGCTTTTGGGTATCCCAGTGATAAATGAATTTTTCGGTGCTGAAACTGCTAAAAAGCTAATCAGTAATCAAGGCCGACGCGCAGATCTTGTTTGCGCTAACAATGTATATGCCCACGTTCCAGATATCAACGACTTCACAATCGGTTTGAAGACTTGTCTTGCGGAGTCTGGTACCATTACACTTGAATTCCCACACCTACTTCAATTACTCTTAAATAATCAGTTTGATACGGTTTATCATGAACACTTTTCATATCTTTCGCTAATTGCGGTTAATACTATTTTTAAAAAATTTGGATTAAAGATATATGATGTGGAAGAATTGAGCACACATGGCGGGAGCATTCGAGTTTATGGCTGTCATGAAGATGATTCTAAGGAGGTATCTAAGTCTGTTCTTGATTTAATAGAACGTGAGTTAGGTTACGGTTTGAACTCTCTTTCGGCTTATCGTGATTTTCAACTTAAGGCCAATCGAATTAAGAATGATTTCTTATATTTTTTAATTGAGCAGCGAAAGATGGGTAAAAAAATCGCGGCTTATGGTGCTGCTGCAAAAGGAAATACGTTAATTAACTATGCTGGGATAAAGCGAGATCTTATTGATTTCGTGTGCGATGCCGCCATGTCGAAACAAGGTAAGTTCATGCCGGGCAGTCACATCCCAATTTTGCAGCCTGACGCAATTTTTCAAAATAAACCGAACTTTGTTCTTATATTGCCTTGGAATATATCTACCGAGGTGATGGAGCAACTGCAAGATATAAGAGCCTGGGGTGGGAAGTTTTTTATAGCACTACCTGAAATCAAGGTCTTTGAATGAGAGTTTTGGTTACTGGGGCGACTGGATTCGTGGGGCGACACGTTGTTTTATGCCTTTTGAATAAGGGACACGAGGTAGTGGTCGTGGTCCGAAATGTAGATAATTTCTGTGCAATGCCTTGGACTCATTGCGTTGAATGCATAGTGTGCGACTTGCATAAAGACACATCCCCAGTCTTTGACATGCAGAGAATGCCGGACACGCTGATACACCTAGCCTGGCCAGGACTCCCAAACTTTAACAGTTTTTTCCATATTGAAAAAAATCTCTCGGCTGATTTAGAATTCTTACACAAGGCGATCAAATACGGAGTGAAGCATTTAATGGTCGCAGGAACTTGTTTAGAATATGGATTACAGTCCGGACCACTCAGCGAAGAAGCTGAGACCAAGCCAACGACTGCCTATGGACTCGCTAAAGATACACTTCGTAAGTCACTGCAATTATTACAAAAGGAGACCCCTTTTTTGTTGCAATGGCTTCGGCTTTTTTATATGTACGGTCCTGGTCAAAATCCTAGGAGTTTGATATCTCAACTTGATGAGGCCATAGATAAACGAGAGCCTGTATTTAATATGTCCGAGGGAAGCCAGTTGCGTGATTATCTTCCCGTCGAAACTGTTGGTTCAATTTTCGCCCATCTACTTGAAGCCCCAAGTTCGCAGGGTGTCATTAATTGTTCGAGCGGCAGGCCAGTGTCTGTCCTAGATTTGATAAAAATGCGCTGCGCTGAGCGTCACATTGAAATGGCTCTAAATAGAGGATATTACAGTTATCCAGACTATGAGCCTTTTGCCTTTTGGGGTGTTTCTACTAAATTTCCGCAATCTGATTTTGTGGTGCGGTCTCAGAGTAAGGTTTGAAATAATATTGTGGCATTTACTCTTCTGCAATCTAATCACCCCACATTGAGAATGCCCAGGCTTCAGTAGGGTGCATTGCCTTGTATTTAGTGAAGCTTGCCGTTAGTTTCTCATATATTCTGTTTGACGAGTATAGATATTAGAAACGGTCCATTCCACTGTTGTCCTTCAATGGCAAACAAGCCCTTAAATCCGTACGCTTTTGCATATATATTGGGTTCAGCGAAATATAGTGGAAAAGTGGCCTCTGTAATGTAATTTACGTGCGTTGGATCCTGGAACGCCGGACTGTGGGGAATTGCTGGGGTTGAGGAATAAAATTTACCGCCAGGTTTCAGAGTTCGCCAAATCTCGCTCATTAAATCAACGAAGGGTTGTTTTCGGTGCGGTAAATACATTATTCTAGGAATGTGCTCAATAAAGTCATGTGCAGTAACGAAGTCAAAAAAATTCTCCGGGAATGGTATTGGGTCAGTTACTAAGTCCGCTTTAATAACGTTGTTTTCCAAATCGTCACGTACATCTATGCCGTAGACTAAGTCTGCATTAAAGAAATTTCTGGGTGCTGCTCCGCAACCCAAATCAAGTGAGGTAGTTAGCATGTTATTCCAATATTGGGTATGGGGCGAATCAAAGTACTGAATATAATATTTCCGAGACCTAAGAAACAGTTTGAAAAAGTTTCGCGTACAAAGCTTTTTGAACCCAAAACACAATTTTCCTCGGGAATTACGTCGAAGTATAACACTAAGAAAAAATAGGGAAAAGGCTACTTTAAAAGTTTTAGTTGCTAAAAAATGTCAGCATCGACACTTTTCATCCAGTATTCTTAGTCAATAACTTCTTGAATTCCGATTGGGTCATTGTCGGTAGCAAATGGGACCTCTTTCCTGCTATGCGTTGCAGCCATTCCTCTCGGAAAAGGATTGAGAAATCGAATTTTGTTGCTGCAAGGGAGCTGCCATAGGTCCTCATGGTTTCAGGGGTAACTTCGCTCCAGTCGTCAATTAGTAAGACGGGTAAATTTTCAAAGAGCTGTGTGATGGCATTGCGTTTAACGATGGGTACACAGCCCAGTAAGATTGCTTCCCACGTCCGGTGGCAATCTATTCCGATTCCTTCTGGACTCACTACATACATGAACTCTGATTGCCTCTGCCAGGTGCTTGCACGTGATATCGATCCGCTTTCGAATAAGCAGACGGATCGGTCTATTTGGGAGTAGCAGGCCTCCCGGTCCCCCCAACCAGCGACAGGACGCCAATTACAGTATGCGTTCATATAGCGCTCACTAAATGCTGGAGCGCGAGCCAGCATATTTAATAGTGTAGTCTCTTGGGCTATCGCAGAAATTGCAGAAATGCCCCATGCGCCAGGCCTTTCCCACATAGTGTGGTAATCGAGTCCGATGGGTAGGTGGTTTAATTTCGGATGATCGACAGTTAAATTTTGCGCATACCAAGATAGCAACAAATCGCTTTCAAGCATTGCGGCAATATTTGGTTCCTTCAGCATTGCGGTGTCGACCGCTGTATCGCCATCTCCACTTACCAGTACGAAAGCCTCTTCAATACAATGATAAAAATTTTCAGCAAAATTGTGGAGAGCATCAGTGCAGACGTAGATGCTATGCCCATGCGAATGGTTCCTTAATAGATCTATGTCGATTTGAGATGAGCTGGAAATCGGATTTCTGTTACGGCTGTGGCAGGACTTTAGCAGCCCACGACTTGAAACCAGACTGGTGAGATTTTCCATTGTTAGATGTTGTCTAGAAAATTCTAATACTTTTTTTAGTTTTCAAAAAAATCATATTTTATAATTACTTATTCGCTGTTGGGTCAGTTAAGAATTTAGGGGTTGTGCGTAATACACTCAGGATTAATATATAGTCGTGCTCCAGAACTCGCAAGGCCTTGGTGATAGGGAACGTGCTCGCAAATTTCCTCGTTGTTGAACATTCCGATGTAACGGCCCTGCGCTGCAGCCTTCATGGTGTACAGTCCAAGGCCCCCAAAAGCCGATTCGACTCGCAGCCATCCTAGCAAGGAGCCGGGAGCCAGCTGTTGAACTGCCGGATGCATATCTTTTTTACTCACGACGCTGGGTATTTGGTGCCTCATTCGCCAGACTATGTCGAGGGGTGAAATACCTTGTTCGCGAAGTGCCCAAATATCGTAATAAGAGGGTGATGAGACAGGGAATACTGCATCCCACACTTGAGGGTATTTGAAGTTGCTAAGGAACCCGAGCGTTGAAAACCGGGAATCTACCAAACCATCCATATCAACCCAGCAGATATAGTCAAAGTCGGAATGGTTTGCTAGCGTGTCGTCTAGTAGTTTGTTTCGAGCATACGCCAAGCGCTGCGTTCGTTCCGGTAAAAGCTTGTCGAGTCCGGTTTCAGAGATCAAGGTTATTTTATCATTTTCATCTACCGCTTTCTGACAAATGGCTGAAGTTTGATCACTCGAATCATTTTCATATATCTTTAACCTGTAATCTTCGAACAGCTCAGCGAGTTCCAATAGTTTTTCTAATGTCCCTGGTATTCTCTGCTCGCAGTTTCGCGCAGCGCCCAAAAAAACTACCTTTTTGGTCTTCAAAAAGCGCAGGATGTCAGCCTCCGGCAGCGGCTCGAGGAAAACCAAACTCCCTGAAATCGGGTTGCTGTTATTCGATGCTAATTGAATCTCGAACCGGTTCCAGTTATCAGGACGTTCAAAGCTAATAGTGGCCCATTCGCCTCGCGTCTGTATCCTGTATCCGGGGTAGTCCCATGTTAAGGGGTCATCTACCTTAGCTACACCAACGACAACATCGGTAATCGTTTCGCCAGGACAATAAATGTGAAGGCCGCTAACGAATTTGAATTCTGGGTTCTGTAAGTAGTATTTCACGGAGCGTGCAATCAAAGTCGAATCGAAACACCAATGCCTATTTTTCCTAGCTGGTTTATATAAGGCGTAATTCCAGGTGGGTAAGCCAACGTCAACGGCATTATCCAAGATTTACGGCCCGGGATCGCGGCTGTCACATAGGACATTGTTGATGAGCACCTTGAGTGGTCTATTTCTTTAAGGCGGGCGATGCACTCGTAGCCTTTGTAGGCGTCTGTGCTCCGTCACGTGCACAATAACCTGTAATGTGGAGCCGGGAAAGTCCCCGTGGCTTGTCTTGTTGTTTGTTACCAAGAGGGTTTGAAATTGTCCGTACCTGAAAAATTTGCCGCCGATTTGCTTCTTGCCTGGCAAGGCAAGCTTGAGTTTACTGCCCTGATAGATGGCGCATCCCGATTGGATGCCCTTGGATTGCGCCCGCTATCCGCGGTTTTGTACCAGACCTGGTTGGCCCGCAATCCATCGTCGCCCTACGAACACATCGTCCAGTTCAACCTTGGCACTACGTTGAGCAATGAAAACGACCTATCAGGTGCAGAGGCGGCCTATCGCCGCGCCATGCAGCTGGCGCCAGGATTTGTTCAGCCGCGCCTCAATCTGGGTACTTTGCTCGAGCGCCTCGGTAAGGTTGATGAAGCGATTGAGGAATGGCGATGGGTGGAGAAGCACGTCAACCCTACAGTTCCAGACAACAAGCCTTTGTTGGTAATGGCTTTCAATCAGCTAGGTCGAGTGCTCGAGATGAAAAAGCAATTCGACGAGGCCTCAACCATGCTGACTAAGAGCTTGGCATTGGAGCCTGAACAGGTCGACGTCTTGCACCACTGGATTTCCTTGCGACAAAAGCAATGCGTCTGGCCTACCTACATTCCCTTGCCGCGAGTGAAGCCCCAGTTTATGAAGGACGCAACTTCGGCGCTGTCGATGTTGAGCATTTCGGATGACCCCGCGGCGCAGTTGGAGGCGGCGCTGCGCTTTGTGAAGAAAAAGCTTTTGCTAGATGCTCCTAAGCTGGCCAACCCGGCCGGTTATGGTCATAAAAAAATTCGCATTGGGTATTGCTCTGGTGATTTTTGCCTGCATCCCGTATCTCTGTTGACGGTGGAGTTGTTTGAACTGCACGACCGTGAACAATTTGAGGTCTACGGGTATTGCTGGAGCCCGCTGGACGGCTCACCGATGCGGCAGCGCGTGATCGATGCCATGGACCATTTCACGCGGATTGACCAAATGTCTGACGAAGCCGCAGCACAAAAAATCCGGGCGGACGAAATCGATATTTTGGTGGACTTGCAAGGGCAAACCGCTGGGGCGCGTGCCAACATTCTGTCCTACCGACCGGCGCCGATCCAAATAACCTACTTGGGCTTGCCAGCCACGACCGGCTTGCCCTCGATCGACTATGTGATTGCCGACCGGTTCCTCATCCCCGAGAACGAGGCAGTCCATTATTCCGAACGCCCGCTGTACATGCCGGATATCTACCAGGTCAGCGACCGCAAGCGCCCAGTGGGCGCGAAGCCGAGCCGATTGGACTGTAAGCTCCCCGAGGACGGGTTTGTGTTTTGCTCGTTCAACAACAACTACAAATTCACGCCGGAAGTTTTTGACGTCTGGATGCGAATTCTCAAACGCGTGCCCCGCAGCGTGCTTTGGTTACTGGGTGACAACCAGTGGTCCCAGGCCAATTTGATCAAAGAAGCTAAGGCCCGCGGGGTCGATCCTGATCGCTTGATTTTTGCTCCCAGAGTTTCCCCCGAAAACTACCTGGCGCGCTACCAAGTGGCGGATCTTTTTCTAGACAGTTTTCCGTTTAATGCAGGCACCACAGCGAACGATGCGCTTTGGATGGGCTTGCCCCTGCTGACATTGACAGGCCGCTCATTTGCCTCGCGCATGGCCGGTGCATTGCTGACCGCCGCTGGTTTGGAATCGCTGATTACATACAACCTGAAAGATTACGAAGAAAGGGCTGTTGCCTTGGCGAATCAGCCCGATGAGATGGCTCGCTTACGCGCGCATTTGCAAGAGGTGCACTCGGGCGGAGTGTTGTTTGACACGCCTCGCTTTGTACGCAATTTAGAGAAGAGGCTTTTGCCTTTGGTGGGCGTTCTTTAAGGGCGCGCCAGTCCTAATTCCGCTAGGTATTGGCTAGGATTTTCAATAAGGATTGCGCACGCCCAATCCGGCCAGAATGTCGACTTCGCGCGCTTCCATGGCGCGCGCCTGCGCCGCTTTAACGTGGTCCCAGCCTTGCGCGTGCAGGGTGCCGTGCACGATCAAATGGATGTAATGGGCCTGCAGGGTTTTGCCCTGTTGCTGTGCCTCGCGCGCCACCACCGGCGCGCACAAAACCAGGTCGGCGCAGACCACAGGTTCGCGGCTGTAATCAAAGGTCAGCACGTTGGTGGCGTGGTCC
>Ga0209400_1002616_pt1 | contig 13502 bp, 10 predicted proteins | sample M_130807_EF_Meta_FD_187313 | JGI IMG/M metagenome (GOLD analysis project Ga0209400, IMG submission 187313) | Freshwater microbial communities from Lake Montjoie, Canada to study carbon cycling - M_130807_EF_MetaG (SPAdes) (version 2) | ecosystem: Environmental > Aquatic > Freshwater > Lake... | reverse complement strand
TGGCACAAGAGAGTTAATTAAAGCCGGCGCTGACATTGTTAAAGTTGGTGTTGGACCAGGTGCGATGTGTACAACACGTATGCAAACTGGTGTTGGCCGTCCACAATTCTCCGCTGTTCTTGAGTGCGCAGCAGAAGCTAAAAAACATGGCAAAACAATTTGGGCAGATGGTGGCGTTCGCCATCCAAGAGATGTTGCACTAGCTCTTGCTGCAGGGGCTGCCCAGGTAATGATTGGCTCTTGGTTTGCCGGCACATATGAATCCCCAAGTGATTTAAGAAAAGATTCTGATGGCAGACTTTATAAAGAATCTTTTGGCATGGCATCTGCAAGAGCGGTAGCAGCACGAACCGTTAGTGAAGATGCATTTGATCGAGCACGTAAATCTTTATTTGAAGAAGGAATTTCCACCTCTCGAATGTATATAAATCCAAACCGACCTGGAGTTGAAGATTTAATTGATGAAATCATTGCTGGACTTCGTTCATCTTGCACATATAGCGGAGCTAAGAACTTAGTTGAGTTTAATGAAAAGGCTGTAATTGGAATTCAATCAGCTGCAGGTTATGCCGAAGGCAGACCGCTATTTACTTCTTGGAAGAATTAAACTTCCTGTTTTTTAATTTGTTTTCTAGATGACAAAATATGTCCAGCAAAGCCAATTAATAACGCTGCAATCACACCCAGGTTGGCATAAGCCCACTGACCCTCTTTGCCGCCAATTGGTCCCAATAAATAACCTTGCCATGAAAGCCAAGAGGCGAGTGAGTTAGTAACTAATCCCCAACCAACAACTGTTCCAAAAACAATCAAGCCAATAGATTTAAAGTTATAAGCACCGTATCTACCATTAGGATCAAATAACTCATCCTCGGCGTAGCTTTTGCGAAGTAATACATCTGCCACAAATAAACCAGACCACACAGCAACTGGCACGCCTAAAGTAATTAGAAAACCTTGGAATGGCACAAAGAAATCACTGGCAAACCAAACTAAATAAATAGTTCCAATTGTCATTATTAGCCCATCAATACCGGCTGCAACATATCTTTTAATCGGCAATCCAATAGAAACAAGTGTTAATCCAGATGAGTAAAGATCTAATATCGCACCTCCTATAAGCCCAAGAATTGCAACAAAGGCAAATGGAATTAAGTACCAGGTAGGAAGTAATGTAGTTAAGGCGCCAATTGGATCTGTTGCTACCTGCTTATTTAATTCATCACTACTTGCTGCCAGCAAAGAACCATAAATCACTAAAACTATTGGAACTATTGATGCACCAAATATGGTCCAACCAACTACAGCTTTTCCAGAAACAGTTCTTGGTAAATACCTGGAGTAATCAGCTGCGCAGCCAACCCAACCAAGACCAATTCCAGTAATTGCAAAAATAAGAGCGCCAATAAACCCAGCTGATGATCCTAAAGGAAGGGATGACACCTTTGCCCAGTTAACTGAATCAATAGTTAACAATATGTATCCAACAGTTAGCGCAATTGTCGTTATTGTGAGAAAGAATTGAATTTTCATAATTACTTTAAAACCTAAAACGCCACCAATTATGGTTAGCCCACCTGCTAGCAAAAAGCCAAATACTTTTGATAGATCTGGATCAATATTGCCCACACGAGTGAAAACTGTTTCAGACGCTAATGTGGCAAGAGATACTAAAACTGTCTCCCAGCCAACAAATATTAAGTAAGACAAAAAACCAGGTAATCGGTTTCCTTTAACCCCAAATGCTGCGCGGGATAAGGTCATAGTTGGTGCGTTGCTGCGCTTTCCTGCCAACGATGAGATTGCAACCAATGCAAAAGAGCCAAGTGTGCCAATTATTGCGGCAGCAGTTGCCTGCCAAAAAGAAATTCCAAATCCAAGAAAAAATGAGCCGTAGGAGAGAGCTAAAAATGAAACATTTGCTGCTGCCCATGGCCAAAATAAAGAACTGGCAGTTCCACTTCGTTCTGATTTGTTAATAAAATTTATGCTGTTTAACTCAACCTTATTAAAAATAGTTGCCATAGGAACTCTATTTTAATCTTTCTTTACTACTACCTTGGGCGCTTTCGGCGCTCATGAGGGCGAGGTCTAGATTTCTTCTTCTTTCCGCCACCCCTTGATCTTGCGCCGCGATAACCACCAGATCTACCACCACCATCACCTTTTGCAGTTGCTGCAGTCACAATAGGAATCCCAGATGGTTCTGCCGCCCCAGTTACCTTTACTAAATTGGCATCCATTGGCCGGACAGTTGATTCGTTTAATCGAACACCCGCTCTTGCTGCAAGCCCGTGCACACCTTTTCGTTGTTTATGAGTTGCAAGAGTTACCACAGTTCCAACAGCGCCGGCCCTTGCAGTTCTGCCAGCTCTGTGTAAATAATCTTTGTGATTTTCTGGTGCGTCAACATGTACTACGAGTGAAACGTCATCGACATGGATACCACGTGCTGCAACGTCCGTTGCCACTAACGCGTTTGTCACACCAGACTTAAATGCCTCTAATACTCTTGACCTTTGTGCTTGAGTTTTACCGCCATGAAGTGCGCCAACTGCAACTCCTGCTTCATTCATCCGCTTAGTTAACTTATCTGCCCCATGTTTTGTTCTAACAAAGAAAATACTCTTTCCTTTTCTAGCTGCAATTTGTGAGGTAATTAAATCTTTATGTGCCTGCTCCATTATCAACACATGATGCGTCATATTCTCAGCGGTTGATTTTTCATTAGCAAGGGAGTGGGTAACAGGATTTTTCAAGTACTTCTTAACTAGTGAGTCAACATCCTTATCCAATGTGGCACTAAATAGCATTCGCTGACCACCAGGCTTAGTTAAATCTAAAATTCGTTTAACATCTGGTAAAAAACCCATATCTGCCATCTGATCTGCTTCATCTAAAACTGTAATTTCAATATCATCTAACTTAATATGCTTTTTTTGAATTAAATCAATTAATCTGCCAGGGGTTGCCACCACAATTGGCACACCGCGTTTTAAGGCTTGAATTTGTTTTGAGTAAGAAAGTCCACCTGCAACAACCTGCGAATTTAAACTAACTGATCGTGAAAGGGGCGCAATCACATCACTGATCTGCATAGCAAGCTCTCTAGTTGGTGATAGAACCAATGCCAGTGGTCTCATAGAGGCAGCAGTTCTGCCAGCGAGTCTGGTCATCAATGCCAAACCAAAGGCAAGAGTTTTACCAGAGCCAGTCTGCCCTCGACCTAAAATATCTTTGCCAGCAATTGCATCAGGCAGTGTTGCTTTTTGAATTGGGAATGGTTTTTCGATTCCAGAGGTATGTAACACCTTGGTAAGCGCAGCGTTAACACCTAAATCTTTAAATGACATATATCAACCTATCAAGACATGATGCGCGTCTTGGTGGTGATTTGAGATTAAGACTCGCACAAATACTTACGAAATGTAAATAACTGGATAACTTAAAGTATAACTTGGCTTTAACAAATTCCCTAATTGATTTAAGAGTTGCACGGGAATTTACTCCACGAGCCTATAAAATATCATTATGGACAAGAAAATTCTTTTGGTTGGAACAGTCTCAAATGTAGCAAAAACCATAGAAAAAGAATTGAGAGTTGTGTGCAAAGCTTTATCAGTTTTTGAATATGTAAAAATATATCTTGTTGAGTCAGATTCGACAGATAATACAGTGAAAATTCTAGAAAATATCAAACTTGCAAATCCGAACTTTGACTTTACTAGCTTAGGAGCATTTAAAGAAAAAATGCCTAATAGAATTCAGCGTATCGCCCATTGTCGCAATTACTATGTCGAGTATATCCGAACTGAACATCAGATGAGTAATTTTGATTATGTTGCTGTGGCAGATTTAGATGGAATGAATTTTAAATTAAATAAGAAAGGAATAAAATCTTGTTTGGATTTAAATATTGAATGGTCAGGAATGATGGCAAATCAAAAGTTTGGTTACTACGATATTTATGCGTTGAGAGCACCTGGATGGGTTGAAAGTGACTGCTTTAACGATTTAAGAAAGGCTAAGGAGTTTTCTGTTCCGCCCAGGTTGTCAAAGTGGTTATTCTTAAATTTTTTAATTCAATTCAAATATTATGATAGCTTCCGTAAAACCTACATATATGATCAAATGAAGAGAATTAAGGTTAAAAATGATTTGATTAAAGTTGATTCTGCCTTTGGTGGGTTTGCGATATATAAACCAGAAGTTTTTCTCCAATCATTGTATGGAAATTCTAGGAGTTTTGAGAGTGAACATGTCGATTTCCATAAAACTGTAGAAAAAAGTGAAAAGGCATTTTATATAAATCCTAAATTAATAAATAGTGGATTTAACGTTTACAATAGTAATAAACTATTGATTGTAAGATTCTTGCGAGAATTAAAGAAATTTAATAAAATCTAACGATGAATTAACTGAAACGGCGCAGAATTATGTATGTATACTGTGCCTATGCGAGTTCTTATAACTGGGTCGGCAGGATTTTTAGGGTCTCATCTTGTAGAAAAATTCTTAAATGAGGGTAATACTGTTATTGGTTTGGATGATTTCTCAACCGGAAAGCCTAAGAATATGAAAGTTTTTTTAAAGGAAAAAAACTTCAGTTTTATTGAAAAGGACGTAAGAGAAAAAATTGATTTGGAAGTGGATTTGATTTTGAATTTTGCTTGCCCTGCTTCGCCAAAGGCATACCAGTCAGATCCTGTGCGTACTATTGAAACCAATTTTCTGGGAATGATAAATTTATTGCAGCTTGCCAAAAAAACGGAAGCTAAAATAGTTCAGGCTTCTACCAGCGAGGTTTATGGAGATCCAAGTGAATCACCTCAAAAGGAAAGTTACTGGGGCAATGTAAATCCAATTGGCATAAGATCTTGCTATGACGAAGGTAAGCGTGCTGCAGAAACCTTATGTTTTGACTACAAAAGGCAGTTTGAGGTTGATGCTCGAGTTATAAGAATATTCAACACCTATGGTCCGAATATGGCAATAGATGATGGTCGCGTGGTGAGTAATTTTGTTAACCAAGCTTTAACAAACAAACCTCTCACACTTTATGGTGATGGAACACAAACACGTTCCCTTTGTTATGTTTCCGATTTAGTCGAAGGTATTTACCAGATTTCAATGTTAGAAAAGCCTGTTAGCACTCCAGTAAATTTAGGAAATCCAAATGAGTATTCAATGCATGAACTTGCAAAAAAAGTGATCTTGCTTTCTAAATCGAAATCAAATATTGTTAATTTGCCCCTACCTGCTGACGATCCAAAACAAAGAAAACCAGATATTAAGCTTGCAACGAAAATTTTAGATTGGTACCCAAAAATAAATATTGAAGATGGCCTTTTAAAAACTATTGAATACTTTAGTAACAATATATAATGGAGATTTTACATTGTATTACAACAATTAGTATGGGTGGGGCTGAAAAACAACTTTTAACACTTACGCGTGAGCAGGTTAAATTGGGTTTAAAAGTAACAATTCTTTATTTAAAGGATAAGCCAGAATTAAAAGACGAATTTGAAAGATCTGGAATAAGTATTATTGATGAAATAGCAAATAAAAGTGTTATATTACAGTTAATCTGGTTAAAAAAGTTTCTTAAATCTAAATCGTTGATAATTCATGCTCATTTATCGAGGAGTGAATTGCTTTGTGCTCTCTGCAAAAAAAACAACTACTTAGTGGTTACCAAACATAATGCGGAGCGATTTTTTCCAAAATCTTCATTTTTAATTTCAAAAATACTTGCTCGTTTAGTTTTTTATAAAACTGATTTATGTATCACAATTTCATTTGCAGTGCAAAAATACTTAGAACAGATTCAAGAAATCAGTAAATCTAATAAAACCAAAGTGATTCATTATGGAGCCTCTCCACAAATAAATGTTTCGACCCAAGAAATCGATTCATTGAAATTATCACATGGGATAAAAAATGAATTAGTAATTGGAACAATAGCACGTATGGTTCCTCAAAAAAATCTTAATATTCTGGTTGAAGCTTTCGCGATCTATAATAAACAGAATTGTAATTCTGTGTTAATCCTTATTGGTGACGGTCCCTTAAAATTAGATTTATTCTTACTATCTAAAGATTTGAATATAGAAGATAAAATTCGTTGGATTCCACGCACGAATAAGATTGCGCAGTATCTATCAATTATTGACATTTTTGTATTGCCAAGTATTTATGAAGGTTTTGGACTGGTACTTTTAGAGGCCATGCAATCAGGAACTGCAATAGCTGCCGCGAAAAACTCTGCTATTCCCGAAGTTATGGGATTAGATTACCCTGGACTTTACCCAACTAATGAACCTCACAAATTGTTTGATATTTTTGTCGCGAGTGAAGATTTAAATTTTCGAAGTTTATTGACAATGCGGTATCCTGAGCGATTATCAAAATTTGATTCCGCGATAATGGCGGCAAAAACATTAGAATACTATAAGGCAATACTTTAAGACAAAAGGTAATAAAAGTTTTTGCAAATATCGCTTTAGTAAAAAATAGTATTTGAAGAATTTAACATCTTTGGATAAATCTGCTTTAAGTGACTTTCCATAGAACTAGGCAAGCTAACATTCGCGTCACTATTTCTTACTTTACGAAAAAGTGATACCCAAATGCTTATTTTTGAGTTAGTGCCAATAAAGTATTTATGATTGCATAAATCAATCAAAGTATTCCAAATTGGCTTATTTACATATGTGGTAGATGAACTTAGGTATTTTTCCAAAGAAATTCGAGATAGCTTTGAGCTATCGGAATAAACACATATTTTATCAATTGTGTTGCACTCAATAAATTTTAGAAGATATTCTGCTAATAATTTAGGATTAACAAAAGATTTTTCTTCAAGCTCTACTAAATCACCAAGCCTATAGTGAACTCCAAGATTGTTTATTGACTCAGAGAATGGATTGATCCTATAGTTTAAATGTTTTTCGATTTCAATAAACATTGTAGAAATTACCTGTTCAGATATTATCTCATTTGAATAATGGCCTCGTAAACTTAAAGTCCATATTTGTACTCTGTTTAAAATTGAATCTGTTTCATCATTTAAAATCAGGCCAAGCTTATTAAAAAAAATCTTCAGAAACTTATTGATAAATGTGCGATAACTGAGTTCGCCTAAATTCGAGTTAAATTTGTTTTTGAAGTCATCAGTAATTTTGATATCAAACTTTTCTGAAAGAAAGTTTATTTCAGAAGTCCTTTTTGTCACGCCTCCTGTATGTAAGATTATCTCTATTGATTTATTCTTAAACTTTTCTCTAAGGGCTTCAGCAGTTGCCCAGGCATTCAATTGTGATCCTAGTCCACCCCAACAATGAATCTGAATTTTATTTAGCCTATTTAACATATTATTGCTAAAAACTTGTTGGACTTGCATTACTTGAACGTAGCATATTTAAATCATACATCTTTATCAATCTTGAATCAATTTCATTAATAATTCGTTTTGGGTGTGATTCCAAATCTTTACCACACCAATCTAGCTTTTTAAAAAGGAATGCGATAATTTTTCTTGTGCTTCCACCAATTAATAATTTTTGTGTCGCTTATAAGTAAATTTGCATCTATTACATCATGGAATTTATTAGTAATCAAAAATGATTTTTTCGCTGAAACAATTCTATTGTCGGGTTCTGATAGTGTCATCCAATTAGGTTTTACATTTTTTGTATTTGTGGAGCGAAAGTCTGAATAGCCTGTATTTCTAGTTATTGTTGAACGTGGGTATAGATTGATAAAATCGTGTGTGAATGATAGATATTGTAATTGTATATCCCAAGTGAAATTTGGATTTACAATAGTTTTTCTAAACCTGCCTTTCCAAACTTGCTGTTGAAAAGTAGACAGATCTGCCCATGCTTGAGATTGATTTAATTTTTGATCTAATGATCCCTCATCTAACCTTGGGTTATAATTATCCCAGACTTCGGCACTGCATCCCCAACCCCAAATAACAGTGTATTTACTTTCTCGCCATTTATTTTCAACAGATTTGAATTTTGAGAGATTTGTTGCAGAGAATCCTCCAACTATTCCCAATTTTCGAGTTTCTCTTTGATAATCCAGCCCTTTAACCATGTTAACAAAAAAGTTTTTCGCTAAAACAATGTCATCTTCAACGACAATTAGGTATGAATATCTCTTTAACAAATTCTTGATGGTTGAAGTAACGTGATCAACAAGTCCGAGATTTTTCTCATGCTGATATATTTCAAATAGCTCTATGTCTTTTAGCTCGTTCGTACACCAATCGATTGCTTTCTTCATTTCATCATTATTTTCGCGATTCCCACCATCCAAGGAAATATAGAGTTTCTTTATTGGCATACGCGCTAGTTCATAAACTCTTGCAATTATAAATTCTGGTCTGTTAAATCCGATTAGTACAACGGGAACTTCGCTAGGTGTTATGCACTTTTTTTTACCCATTACTCTTAGTATATACCTAAACTTTATATTATAGTAGTGGTATGTCTCGTTTAGTTATTGTTGCACAGAATCTTAAAATTGGAGGGTTTCAGAGAATTGCGTTAGATCAATGTTACGCCCTTGCAAAACGAGGAATCTCAGGGGAGTTAATATTGCTTGAAAAAATTCCAAATGATCAGTACAACAATTTTATATCACTAGAGGCGGATCTAATTGAAAAATACAGAATAGACATCAAGTATTCAACAGGCAGTAGACTTAACCAGTTCAAAACTTTTTATTCGATATTAAGAAATTCTGTTGAGCCAATTAACTTTCTATCACATAGTTTAAGAGCAACTGTTTTAATCCGATTTGCTGGCGTTATAAGTAAAAAGCGTTTTACTTTATTTACAACAATACATCAAATACCTTCGTTATCAGATACCTTACAAGTTAAGAAAAGATTTTTTTACGCGTTGTTCTCACATAAATTATCCATATTCTCTGCCCCAGCTAAACAAGATTGGGATACCAAAGTCGGAAAATCAATTATATTAAGAAGGTTATACTCAAAAAAGCCTATTGAACTTCTAAGAAACGGAGTCTTCCTTGAGCGATTACCACATGCACTAAAACCATCTTTAGAGGGCAAAAACAACGAAGTAAGATTGGTTTTTATTGGCCGCCCAACTTCCTGGAAAGGCGTGGATACTATTTTGAATCTTGCGGCTAGTAAACTAATGGAGAATGTTCACATACTTTTTTTCTTTCCTTATTTAAATGAAAACGCCTTTAGTAATATATCTGACAATATAGTTAATAGAATCTCTGTAAAGATTGGTAAATCAATCAGGGATTACACTCCTAGGCAAGGAGATATTCACTTATATCCAGCAAATTATGGAGTTGAAAGTTCTTATATCGAAGCAATTTCAATAAATTGCTTAGAAATGAGTGCCTTAGGCATTCCAAGTTTAGTTACTAAAGGTGGTTTAGATACCTGGCCAGAGTTTGCTAACTCGCTGCTAATTCATGAGGTTGAGTGGTCCGATCCAGGAGGTGCCGTTAATAAAATTTTAGATATTAAAAAACTTTTAATAACTGTTAATGAAATATTTAGATTTCGAAATATAATCGACATAAATCATCACGTTGATCAATTGATAAATTTGGTTGAAAACAAACCTTAAGAATTTTATGAATTGGTTAAATCAAACTCTACTGAAACTAATTAATTGATATTAATTTTTTATCAAATTCAAAAATTATTTCTTTAATGCCGACTTCTAAATCAGGTAATGAAATAAACGTTAAATTAACATCTAAGGTTAGATTCTCTAAAATTTTCGTTATTTCATCACTTTTCTCCCCATTGATTACTATTTCTGCTAATTTGCTATGTGGCAATCCATCCATTGATGGATGCTCATTGCTCAACCACTGCACATAAAAAGGTTTTCTAGCATCATCCAGCATATCCGTAACTCCAATTTGCTTCCATTGCAAAGTTTGGCCATTTGGTTTTTTTCTCAACCCTTCCACTGCTTTTTTGTTTAAACCATTTTCAAGCGTATCGATATCGCTTGAAGCGAGAATCCATGCCATCCAACCGCCACCCTCATCTGCTTTTTTCTTTACTGCCTGTCCAAAAGGAGTTGCATCTGTTGCTGGATGATCAAGTGGGCAAACAATTTCAATATATTGTCCATTTAGTAATGGCGCTGTGAAATTTCTTGTGCCAAATTTTGGATGAATTCCGCCATCTACGAATGCGGTTCCAATCTGTGTACCTATTCGATTAACAACATCAGAGATCTGATCGTGGGAAGCAACATATGAAACATGGTCAAGGCGCATGAGAGTATTTTGCCTTACTCGCGAGGGTGCTAATTACCATTTTCTTACCGTAATTCACACATCAATGCTTCAATAAGTAATAAAGGTGCTGCATTTTGAGCTAAATTTCGTCGGGTTTTTAAGATGGCTTCAATTTTGCCCAGAGTTTTGGCCGGATTAGTCGAAGTAGCCATTAATTTGATTTGCTCAATTAAATCTTGATTGATTAGCGAGTCAGTTGAATTGGATTGCAGTAGTAATACATCGCGATATAGCGTTGCAAGATCAAGAAGAGCTCGGTCTAAGTAATCTCTAACCATCCTTGTTGATCTTGATTTTTGTTCTTTTTCTAACTCCTTCACAGCCTTTGATCCACCACTAGCCATTTTGCTGCCAGTAGCACCCCAAGCCTCTTTCAATTTCGAAATTTCATCTTCATCTTTTTTTTCAGCATCAGCTATTGCATCAGCTTTGGCTGCATCTACTAAAAACTGTGCTGCTTTAAACGCTGAGGCAATATCTTTGATCATTAAAGGCAACTTCAAAATATTTGCACGGTTCGCTCTTGCATTCACATCTGTTGCCAATCTTCTTGCTCGTCCAATATGGCCACCAGATGCGCGTGCCACAAACTCTGCTGTTTTTGGATCTACTGCATCTCTCTCAATTAACAAGTTAGTAATTGCTTTAGTAGATGGTGTGCGCAATGAAAGGTGTCGACATCTAGACCTTATAGTCGGCAATACATCAGTTAAAGTTGGAGCGCAAAGCAACCAAATAGTTCTTAAGCCTGGTTCTTCAATTACTTTAAGCAGTGCATTCGCTGCAGAATCAGTTAAGCGATCAGCATCCTCAATTACAACAACACGGTAATTTGCAACAGATGGCGCCCAGGAAGCCCTGGTAATTAACTCTCTGACCTCATCAATCTTTATGGATAAACCTTGAGTTTTAATTAATTCAACATCTGCATGCGTGCCAAGTATTGTTGAAAGACAGTTATTACATTTGCTACATCCGCCCTCTCTGCAAACTAAGGCTGCTGCAAATGCAACTGCAGCATTTGACCTGCCAGAGCCAGGTGGGCCGGTAAAAAGCCAGGTACTTGTCATTACTTGGCTTAAATCATTTGAATTATGAGCTGCTTGGGCAGCATCCTTTAAAATCTCAACAACCTGAGATTGATCAATCAAGGATGAAAAAACACTCACAGTTATTTTAGGTTTCTCTTTAAAGTTTTAATTGCGCCTACTCGCTCAATAATAATTTGATGGATTTGTTCAATAGAAAGGGATGCGTCCACAACCAAGAAACGTTCAGGATCTAGGTGGGCAAGGTTTAAATACTCCTGCCTAACTCTTTCATGAAAAGCTAACGGTTCACTCTCTAATCGATCAGTTGAGTGCAATCTACCTAAGCCAATCTCAGCCGGTAAATCCATAATTATGGTTAATGTCGGAGTTAAAGACTCTGTTGCCCATCTGGAAATTCTTGCTACCTCACTTGGCAGTAATACTCGTCCAGCTCCTTGATATGCAATTGATGAATCAAAATATCTATCGGTAATTACTATCTCACCTCGTTGTAGTGCAGGTCTAATTAATGAGAAGACATGGTGGGCTCTATCTGCTGCATACATCAAAGCTTCAGCACGAGGTGAAATCACGCCAGTTTTGTTATCCAATAAAATATCCCGCAATTGATTACCTAAAGTAGTTCCGCCAGGCTCACGAGTTAACAACACCTCTTCATTATTTTTCTCAAGCCAATCTTTTAATAACTTAGTTTGAGTTGATTTGCCAGAGCCTTCTCCACCTTCAAATGAGATAAATACTCCACTTGTTACCTGACCAGTAATCGCTCCTAACTCACCACGAAATGCTGATTTGATATCACTTAAGAGTGAAACATTTGGTCGATCTCTCATTTGTCGATATGAAATTACTCCAACTAAAACTGCAATAAGTCCAGCAAAAAACATCGTAAAAGCAGCGCCGTTGTAGGTAACTGTTGTGGTTCTAAATGAGTAAGTGTGTTCACCTATTGCTGCTGCAACTAATGGTGATATCGCTAATACCAATACAAGTGAGACTCTAATTAATGATTGAACAAATGCAAAAGTTCTTCCCCGAACCTCATCTTCGACCTCAAGCCCAAGCATGGTAAATCCAGTTACCCAAGAGATGCCAGAAAATAAACCAAGTAAAACAGTAATAAATATTGCAAGAACTAGGTTTAATACCAAAGAAAGAATAACCAGTAGTAATCCTGAAATGGTTAATGAGATTCCAAACAATCTTCTTCTAGAAAATTGTGCAAAAACCTTTGGACCAAATGAAATACCGAGTGCAAGCCCAAAAAATACAGCAGCAAATAAAATTCCATAAGCAGCTTCACCGGCTTGTAAATCATCAACAAAAGTTCTAGCTAACCCAATTACAGCCCCCGCTGCAAAGAAAGCACCCAACATTCCAAAGATTAATCCTCTGATTATTTTTGAACCTTTTATAAATGAGAAGCCTTCCCATAAAGATTTGCCAATTGATGATTGGGATAGCTTCTGACTTGGTCCTGAAGGGATTTCTTTTAGGCGCCAAACTGTGTACGCACAAAATAGAAAACTCACAGCATTTATATAAAGAGCAAGATCTGCAGCCGATGCTGGTGTGGTATTTCCCAAAGCTGCATTTATTGCGCCAGTAAATAAGGCTAGGGTAGAAAACAAGATCGCAGCAATTGGCGCAGTTCCATATGCTGCAAGAAGTGATACCTGATTAGCACTCTCTAGTTTTGATTTAGGAACAAGATTTGGCACAGATGCTTCTTTTGCTGGAGACCAAAATAAAGTAACAACCTCAACCAAAATGGAGGCGGTATACAACCAGAAGTAATTTCCAACTATTGGAATTGAAAGATATAGCGAAAAGCGCAGAACATCACAAACGATCATTAATTTTCTACGATCAAACTTATCTGCAATAACTCCAGCAAATGGACCTAAAATTACCGCCGGCAATAACCTGACAATAAATACACCGGCAATCGCAAAGTTTGCCTTGGCATAATCTCCACCAGCTAATTGCTGGGCTAATGCAGTTGAGGCAAGAAGTCCCAGCCAATCGCCAAATGATGAAAAAGCCATTGCTTGCCAAAGTTTTCTAAATGCTGGAATTGCCAGCACGCTTCGTGATTCAGATTGCGCAGGCGCTGCTGGATATGGCAATGAC
>Ga0209400_1002615_pt1 | contig 13510 bp, 15 predicted proteins | sample M_130807_EF_Meta_FD_187313 | JGI IMG/M metagenome (GOLD analysis project Ga0209400, IMG submission 187313) | Freshwater microbial communities from Lake Montjoie, Canada to study carbon cycling - M_130807_EF_MetaG (SPAdes) (version 2) | ecosystem: Environmental > Aquatic > Freshwater > Lake... | reverse complement strand
GTATTTATAATTCGATTTTTTCATCATCACAAGAAATCGGGCAGTTAGTGAAAGATCATCGCGTTAAATATCTATCCGGGAAGAAGGTAATCTCGCTAGGTGAAGTAGATGGCAGAGTAACTATATTTTCTGTCGATGTTAATAGTGGCGACAAGGAGACCTTTGGTGCTGATTATGTATTTGTGGCGGCAGGAGCTGTTAATTCGACCAAGATAGCCATAAAGAGTTTTGGCTTAGAAAAAGAGGACGTGGTTTTCCAGAAAACTGGTGGGTTTGTTAGACCTTACTTTTCTCTTCGAAAAATTGGATTTGATTGGCCAGAACAAAACACTCAAGCGAATATCTTTTTGGAGATTAAAAGTAAGGAGCTTTCGAGATATTGGATTCATTCACAAGTTTCGACTCCGAATGAAGTAGTTACCCTAGGCCTAGGATATTTGAGTTCAAAACTTGTGATGAAGAGCTTATCTCCTTTGCGGAACTTTTTTTTAAAGCGCTTAGTTCTTGTTATGACTAATTTGCACTCTTCTAACGGGCCTTATTACGACTTGATTACAAAAATTGATGGTGACTTCTTGGTATTCGATGGGGAGTTAAAGATCCCAAAAACATATTTGAGTGCCGAAAGGCGAATAGAATTGAAAATCAAGAAGAAATTTCGCAAGATAGGTTTGTTCGCGATTCCATTTACAAAAAAAGGTGTGAGCAACGGCCCCGGTTACCATATAGGTGGATCAATGCCTTCAGGAGGAAGCAGTAAATTATCAACCGATTCGCTCGGGAGGTTTACTGATAACTCTAGAATTTCTTTTGTCGATACTAGTGTTTTGCCTTGTATACCTGCCACCACCATAGGACTACTGGCTATGGCAAATTCATATAGAATTACAAAGAGCGTGCTTAGCGGTCTATAAGCCCAATCTCGACTGCTGGATTACCAGCGAATATACTTTTGTCTGGAATACTTTTAACAACAATTGATCCGGCACCCACAACCGAATGTGAGCCAACGGTGACTCCATACCGAATTGTTGAGTTACCCCCGATGTATGCATTGTGTTTAACAACTATGTTTTCAGATACATCTAGTTCTGATGGATTCAATGGGTCTTGGCCGGCACCAAAAAAAGTTACCCCCGGTGCAATAATTGTTCCATCATGAATCTCTATGATCGAGAACTTATTTTTCAATGAGGGATAGAAACTGCAACCTCTGTTGATAGTGACATCGTTGCCGATTGCAATCTTCCACGGGTATCTAAAGTAACAGCCTTCATCAATAAAGACGCCAGAGCCATACTGTTTAAAAATGAGCTTATAAAAAAATTTTCTTGAAAATTTGGGAAGCAAGTTAATAAAAAACCAAATATATCTCTCAAAATAGGTATAAACGCCAAAAGCTACATTTTCAAATCGCTTATTTGAAGACCGTCGAGTCACTCTATTTTCCCTTTCTGAAAGGAAAGCTCTCTAACAATGCAAAACAGATTTCTTGATTTTGTCACTTATATCCAGCCTTGCGACTTACCAATTTGATGAGGATCAGAAACACGTTCTCCGGTTCTCTCTTGCATTAACTTAACATAAGTGCCAGCTTCATGTAAATCATCAAAAGTCCCTGAATCAAACCATGCCGTTCCACGTGGGAGCATCTCAAGTTTGAGTAACCCGTCGGACAAATATGACTTTAATAAATCTAGAATCTCAAGCTCGCCTCTTGTACCTGGCACCAATTCTCTTGCGCGACTTGGCGCAGTGTGATCAAAGAAATAGAGGCCAGGAATTGCAATCTTCGATTGCGAGTTCTTTGGCTTTTCTTCCAAGGCGGTTACTTTTCCATTGGTATTAATTGTAGCTACTCCATATGAACTTGGATCTTGGACATGATACCCAAACACTTGGGCTCCATCCACATTGCTAAAAGACTCTAATCTGCGGCCAAGACCAGAGCCGTGAAACAAATTATCCCCAAGGATTAATGCAGATTTTGAACCCGCCAAGAAGTGGTTCGCCAAAATCATACTCTCCGCGATCCCAGCTGGTCTCTCTTGAACTTGATATGCAATATCGACTCCAAACTCTTGCCCGTTGCCCAAAAGTTCTTTGAACCTGTCGATTTGATTCGGGGCTGCAATAATTAAAATCTCCCTAATATTTGCGAGCATTAAAGTTGAAAGTGGGTAATAAATTAAGGGCTTGTCATACACAGGTAGCAACTGTTTGCTAGCAACCTTAGTAAGGGGGTTGAGCCTGGTCCCAAGTCCACCTGCGAGAACTATTCCCTTCATGTAGCCCACTGTGCGGGCCCTACGCCAAACAATGATGAAACCATGCCTTAATCCTACATTGAACCTTGAGAAACCTGCACTAGGCTTTCAGAATGCGATATTTTGTAACCGGCGGTGCTGGTTTCATTGGCTCAAACTATGTTGCACACCTCTTTGATGAAGTTGAAGGCGTGACCGGTGTGACCATTTACGATAAATTTACTTACGCAGCCAACCCAAAGAACTACCAGGAATTTATCAATGACCCAAGATTGACTGTAATCAAGGGTGATGTTTGTGATTTAAACTCACTACAAAAATCAATGGCCAAACATGATTACGTTGTTCACTTTGCTGCTGAATCGCATGTCGATCGCTCCATTGAGGATGCGTCAATTTTCGTCAAGACTAATGTACTTGGAACACTTAATGTCCTCGAAGCAAGTCGAAAGACTGGAATCCGGACGGTCATTCATGTATCGACTGACGAGGTATATGGTTCACTCACGACCGGGTCCGCAGATGAAACATACAATCTTAAACCAAATTCACCTTACGCTGCGAGCAAGGCAGCTTCAGATTTGTTGGCACGTAGTTATTTCGTAACTCACGGGTTGGACGTTCGTACCACTCGCTGCTGTAACAACTATGGAAAGAACCAATTTCCTGAAAAGGTTATCCCTGTCTTTATCAACAAGCTTAAATCTGGACAGAAAATTCCTATCTACGGTGATGGTCAGAATATTCGCGAATGGATACATGTATCCGATCACAATCGAGGGGTACAAATGGTTTTAGAAAAAGGTCGTCCCGGGGAGGTTTACAATATTGGCACTGGCTTACACTTATCTAACAACGATCTTGCTAGTGAAATAATAAAAATAATGGGTTTGGATCAAAGTTTTATCTCGTATATCGCTGATAGGCCTGGCCACGACTTTAGATATTCAGTTAATTCAGATAAAATTGTATCTTTGGGATTTGAAACTTTGGTATCTCTCGAGAATGGAATTAGAGAGACAATTGATTGGTACACGCACAACTTCAATTGGTGGAAATCCTAGTGGGGTTAATTCTCGTTTGAACCGAACACAATTCTCCATCAGATCTACATACTTTTGTTGCAAACTCTTTTAATGCCCAGCATATGAACAGGGAAGGTTTCAGAGAATCAATTCAACTACTTGTTTTTTCTACTGCTAGTAATGCTACGGATAACGAATTGTGGCTTCCCGATATTCCTTTCGTGAACTTTACCGAGATACTCTCCAATTATTCCAAGTGTAATTAATTGTATCGAACCAAAAAAAGAAATCAAAATAGCGAGAGTTGCAAAGCCTTCAACTTTGACTTCGTTCACAACTGAAGCAAAAAAATAGTAGGTCGTGAGTGTAAGCCCAAATGCAAACCCTACAAAACCCAATACGGTTGCTACTCTAAGGGGTCGAATTGAGTAACTAATGAGCATTGCAATTGCAAACTTTAACAGCTTATAAATACTGTAATTTGATTTTCCAACTTTTCTTCTCTCCATTGGTACTTCAATTGCTTTGATCCGCGTTGTGTTCCAACTAACGGCAACTTCCAGGATGCCTGATGAAAGATTCGACCAATTTACTTCACGAAACAAATCGGATCTAATCGCCCTAAAGGCAGATGTCTTCTTGCTACTTTGAATACCCAATCCACGAAATATTATACTTTTTAACTGCTTAGACAATAAATTACGAAACCACGAATGTTCATCTTTTGCCGCTACACCGTAAACTATATCTATTTCGCTGGTCAGCTCAGCCAATAGCAATGGAACTGTCGAGGGCAAGTGTTGGCCATCGTCATCCATTGTTACTATCAACTCTGCCTGGGAAATGTTTATACCTGCAAATATTGCTGGATGCTGCCCATAATTCTTCATCAAATCTACTACTGATATTTTAGGATTTGATGCTGCAAAGGTGCGGCATACTTCCAAGCTTGAATCCACACTACCATCATTGATTAGAATTATTCCCAGGTCATATTTTTGAAAAGAGCTCACATTCAGTAACTCCTCCAGCAATTTCGGGAGTGTTTTCGCTGAGTTATAAACAGGAATAATGATGTCTAATGTTTGCATTCATTCTCCACTTTCTGTCTTGGGAAATCTCCTAGACATAATTAAACATTCGAAATTTAAATCAGATTCTTCGTTTGTACAAGATTCATACTTAATTTTAGCAAAATACTCCATTCTTCGTAATGGAATGTGTTGCTCTATTTTGAATCCACATTCTTGATGAAGATTTATTGCCAAGTGATTAAAAGAGAGCACTTTCAGATAGATTCTATCGATATCAAGAAAATTTGTCACCCAATCAATTATTTGTATTTCGACATCTTTCATAAAATTGTGAACTCTAACAAATTCCCCCATTAAGACATTATCAAGTTCGGCCTCTTTCCCGAAGATATTGGAAAAACCTATATGCCCAACTACCTTGAAATTGACATCAGCAATCATGAAGAATATGGAAGATGAATTATTCATTGCTTTGCTTTCGAGGTAACTGGTAGCATTTACCAAATTAGCTTCAAATTGCGTCAAATAGAATCGCATATATTTATTCCGCCATTCTGCGACTGAACTAATCACGCTCGTACGTTCCATTATCCATCCGCCTACCGGAATGAGGTGCGCGATAACCAATCCGTTTTGAGAACTCTTTATTGCAATAGCGCTAGAGACAGCCGGTTCAATAGAATCAAATTTCATCGTTGATAACTTCGAATTTGTTTTGTTCATAATTTCTTGTGCCGATGACCCACATTTACGTTATCAAGAAATATCCTCCTAGGACGCATATGACTTGGTAAATTGGATACAAAATATTCACGTAAATTTTCAAGCGTTAACCCGCTGTTTTTCCTAATTTGCACTGTAATTTCAACGTGCTGGCCGGTGATTGGATTTGTTGCAGATTTCACCGCCGCTAACTCTATATCTTTATTCGCATATGCAATTAACTCCACTTCGGACAACAAAAATTTTAGTCCACCAACATTCACAATATCGTTATTACGTCCGACAACTTTGATGTATTCACCTTCAACTTCTACAAGATCATTCGTCTGATACCAGCCTTCTTCATCAAATGGTGATTGCGCATTCAAGTATCCCAACATTCTGCTCCTAGACCTTATTAACAGTAAATCGTTCTCGACTTTCCATTCGATGCCTTCACCGCCAATTTTCATGAGCAAACTATCTCGTGATTTACTTTTGACACGAAGAATTCCCAGCTCTGACATTCCAAAAGTTTGCCGAAATTCAACTTCAGGTAACAGGTCGCAAAGACTCTTTAGAGTGGCTTCATCCATTCTCTCAGTTCCGTACGTGATGACCTTAAGTGACTTGGGGATTTCCGTTGGTATTGCGCCAGAAATCAACATCAGACGAAGAAATGTTGGAGTGGTTGGAAGTACTTCAATTTCAAATTTTTCACAAAGTGTAATCACATTTCTTATATCTCTGTTGGAAGTACAGATGATTGTCCCCGAATTGAACAGTGTATGAAGTAGCGTATTGATTCCACCTATATGATCAAAAAGTAGGAAAGCTAATGTTCGATGGGTTGGTCGCGGCGTTTCAAATCGACTCAAAAACAGAGTTAAGTCATGCAATATTGCTTTCGGGCGTCCAGTGGTTCCAGAACTAAATAATACTAACCCTGCATGTTTTAAGGTACGCAACTTGTCTAAAAGTTCGTGGTCCGCTCGGGGCGAAATCTTTATCTTAGTTCCATTTTGGACTACCCAATTAACTTTTGCGACTTCAAAAAAATACGAATGGTCCTCTTCTGTGAGTTGCGAGAGAGGAACCAGAATAGCTCCTATATCTATTAGATTGATCAGATCTGCAATAGATTCAGAGTCAAAGTCTCCAATTAGTGCTACTACATCCCCTGTGGAAATTCCATCTAAATGGGTGGTGGGCCTCTGTTTAATATCATCAAAGCAAATATGTTGTTCGTCTATGATCATGGCTGGATTAGTTCTTCCTGACCATTTATCTGCAAGTTTATCCATTAAATTCAACGTACACCACCAATATGAAAAGTTTGTCCTGTTAGGGACTTAGCTTTTGAATCTAAAAGTAGATCCACAATATCCACAACATCTTGGACTTGAAATTGAATCTTAAAAATTTGTGCATCCACGATTTCTTGAATCTGATCTTGAGAGACTCCGCGCAAAAGATCGGTTGCAATTGGTCCCGGCGCGATGCAGTTCACATTAACTTTGAAACCGGAGAGCTCTTTTGCAAGTGTTCTAGAATAATTCTCAATTGCTGCTTTTGTTGCAGCGTAAATAGACTCTCCTTCGAGGTTGAGCGCCGCTGCAATTGTAGAGAAATTAATGATCGATCCTCCGCCGTTTCGTATGATCAAAGGGGCAAACGCCTGTGACGAATAAACTGTGCCAAGGAAATTAACTTTGACCAATTTTTCACTTACAAAAGGATTAGCCATCAAGGCAATATTCATAGATGCGATACCAGCAACATTTATAACAGCTGATACTTTTCTGCCAGTGAGTCTGATCTCATCGCTAATTCTTTTGAGATCTGCGAAGTCTGTAACATCTAACGATCTAGTTTCAAAAATTTGATTACCCGGATTTCTAGATAGACCAAGAACCTCCTCACCCTTAGAAAACAGTCTTTCTGCTATTGCAAGCCCAATGCCCTTGCTCGCACCCGTCACAATAATCATTTTTGCTGGTTAAGCTGACTCTCAAATTCAATTACAAGCGATTCAATGTCTCTAAACATGCTAGCGCTGCGTGACATGGCTTCAGTTGATGTCCAATCAAAAGTAAAATCCAACTCCGAAGCAAGGTCCTCTAGTTTTAGACATAGTTCGACCAGTAACAAGGAATCCAGAACCCTTTCACTCCCAATCAAGGATGTTTGAGGAGTAAGCGGTAAAGATTTATCTAAACGCAATGACTCAATGATCTTTAGAATTTTCTCGTACATTAAAACATCCCCCATATCTGAGACAGATTCTATCATTAAACTTGTAATGATCACGTCTTTATTATCCTGACACCTGTATAAAGATTCAAACAAAATTCCAGACGAATGAAGTCTCTCACAAATCCAAACATCAATGTCTCGGCAATTAGACTCTCACGAATTTTTGAAGCTCGAGTTATGTTCACATTGGATGATTTCTCTTACGGGTAGGGGGTCTTAATTGTTAATACTAAAGTGACTCCTCAGTAAACAACTTTACGCATTATTGCTGATCCAGCTACAGATAGGACTTTTTGAAAACCAATTTTCTCATAGAAATCTAAAAGTCTGATGTTCTCAGAAAGAATCTCAGCAAATATTACTTTTCCTTCAAAATCATTCACTTCAAGCACTTTACGAAATACTATTCCTGTAGCGATGCCCCCTTGTAGGGTTGCGGTAGAACACCATGAAGATATATACATATCGTGGGGCCTCCAGGTTAGATAAAATGCACCCAATACCGCTCTCACGATTTCTCGAGTATTTCCTTTTACAACAAGCTTGCATATCTGAAGAAACATTTTGACGTTATATGCACCCCGCAAGCTGTCACTTAATTCACGATAAGAATTGCTTGCGCCTGAAAATGCAAGAATCTTACTGTCTGCATCATAAGCGATATATCCAAAATATCTATTGTTGGAAATTGATGCACTATAAATCATCTTCAAGTGATGGTGGCCTAGAAGTGAATTGATGGATTTCGGCATAACCGAGATATGCAAATCAACTATTGCGTCAATGTCCTCTCCTGAGATCTGCCTTACTTCCATTTAGTCTGTTCTCGCACTTCATGCAAAATTTGATTCGTAATTCTGAGTCCATTTCCAATTATAACTTTGCAACCTTTGGTTAAATTTCAGGACTTCAAAAGTTCGAATATGGAAACTCTTGCAAAGGGAAATAGAATGCAAAATTTCATATTACTAAATTTTGCCAATTTCTCTTCGTAGATTTTTACTATGGAATCATTCCGTAAAATAAGAATTGCAGCCTTCACCAAGCTCGAAAAGTCTTCAAACAAAGTATTCGAAGCTCGACCTCTGGGTATCGCCAGCATTTTCTCCCGCCTTCTCCAACTCTAAATTGGCACCAAGCGCTACTAATCTGATACGACGACTTAGATTCTTCATCTCAAACCGTAGCTTTCCCTGAGCCTAGCAAAATATATCTAATTACTACTTTGTTTCGTGTTAATCCAAGCTCAAAACGCCAATAGTTGACACCAATTGCACCACCAATTGCACCACCAATTGCACCACTTCGATTCCCAGCTCACCCTCAGTATCAACTGGTGTTAAACAAACCCCCTCAATTTCGATACTAAGTGTGGTTACTAAATCGCCACTAAACCACTTTTAATACGCACTGGATCTCCAACGATTTCACCTTGACGATATTCATAATCTCCTTTCAACCTATTCATGGGTAATCAGGAGATTTCGAATCGTGGAAGAAAGAGTGTTTTTTGTTGCCTACTTAATCCAGAACTACAGATCCTGTAGGTGTCATCAAGTGTATTGCCACAATCCCAGACTCACCCTCATTTGTTGACGGGTCAATAAATTCAATACCTGTGCCATTCAATCCAGCAAGAATCTCTGTCTTAAACCATGAGTCTGATAACTGCTCTGTATCAGCAATCGTAATCTTTTCAATTGTAGCAACTGCCTTCCCATCTTGTGATGGGTGATCTGCTGTTAACCATTGGATGAAGAATGGAAGTTCGCGAGAATCGGCAATTTCATTTACTCCGATTTGCTTCCACTTAAGATCGGTGCCATCTGGTCGTGTGCGGTGACCTTCGATTGCTGGGCGTCCAAACTTCTCTTCAACCTCTGAAATATCTTCAGTTGCAAAAACCCAAGTAAGCCAGCCTCCACCCTCTTGTGCTTTCTTGCTAACAGCTTTACCCCAAGGAGTTTGCTCTGTTGCAGGGTGATCTAGTGGGCAGACAACTTCGATGTATTGACCGTTTTGAAGAGGCAGTGTGAAGTTGCGTGTGCCAAAGCGTGGGTGGACACCACCATCTACGAAGGTGCTACCAAGGCGCGAGCCCAGGCGTTGAACTGTGTCGGCTAGTTGATCATGGGAAGTTACATATGAGACATGGTCTAAGCGCATGGGGAAATCTTGCCCTATGAAAGGTGGTGGTCCTTACCAATTTGGCCCCGTCAGGGCATGATTCTGCATGGGGTAAGCCGGGGCTTTACCCCATTTATGCATACTACGATGTCTTGAAAGGTCTAAACACCTATGGAATCAGATTCTTTGCTTGAGTGCCCTTCGTGCAGAGGCCTCCTAATTCGTAAGGGGCAAGGTTATGGGTGTACAGGATGTAAAGAGTCCTATCCAGTTCTAAACGAAGTGCCTCGATTTGTTCCGCCAAAAAACTATGCAGATAGCTTCGGGTTTCAGTGGAACAATTTCGAAAAGACACAAGTTGACTCTAGTCTTCAAACAAATCGTTCAAAAACTAGATTCCTTCAGGAAACTTCTTGGGATTCAAAGTTGCTCAACAATAAATTGGTTATGGATGCGGGATGTGGGGCAGGTCGTTTTTCTGAAATTGCTTTAGGGTTAGGTTGTAGATTGATCGCCATAGACTTTTCATCTGCAGTTGATACCGCTCAAAGAAATTTAAAATCTGATAAAAAGTTGGTTATACAAGCCGATTTATCCAAACTCCCAATACAAAGCAATTCTATGGACTACATATACTGCATCGGCGTGCTTCAACACACCAAAGATCCAGAGAATATAGTCAAAGAACTACTCCGTTGCCTTAAGTTTGGTGGTGAATTGACGCTAACATTTTATGAGGATTCATCGTGGCATGTGAAGCTATATTCAAAATATCTGGTTCGGCCAATTACAAAGAGAATTCCACCAAAATTATTATTGAAAATTCTAATTAAGACAAGTGTAATTTGGTTTCCTTTAAGTAGCTGGCTTTTTAAGCTCCCTAAACCACTTTCTCGAATATTCAGATTTCTCATCCCAATTGCGAATTATGTTGAATATGAATACAAATCAAGACAAGATGCATTGAACGAAGCCGTGCTCGACACTTTTGACATGCTTTCACCTGCATATGATCGACCGATAAAGAAATCTACGATACTGAAATGGGTCGCAACCTCAGGAGTTGAAATACTTCAAGTTTCTCACCAACCCAAATTCGGCACAATGCGCTTTCAGAAAACGAAGCAGCCGCAATAACAGTAAGTATTTACTCTTAGCGCGCCAACACACACATCAACGCCTCAACGGTCAGCAACGGCGCTGCGTTATGGCTCAGGTTGGTCCTGGCATCCATGATGGCGTTGATCTTTTTAATGGTTGATTGTGGCTTTGTCTTACCAGCCGTTGCTCTAATTTCTTCTTCTAGCTCTTTGTTTATCAGCGCGTCATTCGCACCAGCTTGAACCATCATCACATCGCGGTAGAAGGTAGCGATATCAAGGAGTGCTGCATCTAAGCCATCACGGATCATTCGTGTTTGTCTAGTCTTTTGTTCTTTCTCTAAATCTTTAATTGCTTTGCTGCCACCAGTTGCCATGCCACGACCTGTGGCACTTTTGCCATAGGCAAGTGATAAGTCATCTACCTCTTTCTCATTTCTTTGTTCTGCTGCGTTGGTTGCTTGCTCTGTTGCAAGGTCAACAAGTGTTTGTGCTGCAGCAAAAGCAGAAGAAATGCCTTTAAGTGTTAGGGGGAGTTTCATGATTGTGTTGCGGGTGTTGCGCACAGATTCGTTATTTGCAAGATAGCGAGCGCGACCGATGTGGCCTTGGCTCACCCTTGCTGCAAAATCTGCCATGACAGGTGAGATGCCATCTCGGGTTTGAAGAACATGTGCAACAGCTGTGTTAGATGGTGTGACAAGTTGTAGATGGCGACAGCGTGATCTAATTGTTGGCAACACATCATGCAGCGTTGGCGCACAGAGCAACCAGACTGTTCTGTTACCTGGCTCTTCAATTGCTTTAAGAAGTGCGTTTGCTGCAGACTCAGTCAGTCTGTCAGCATCTTCCATAACAACTACGCGCCAACCACCCATAGATGGTGCCCAAGCAACACGTGTGAGTAGCTCTCTTACTTCATCAATCTTTATGGAAAGACCTTCTGTGACAATTACTTCAACATCTGGGTGTGATCCGTTGGATGCTGATCTACATTCATTGCATGTGCCACACCCATCTTTAGAACACACAAGTGCTTGCGCAAATGCGATTGCAGCAGATGATCGACCTGAGCCTGGTGGTCCCGTAAAGACCCAGGCATGGGTCATTTCCTGCGATTCTTCGCCACTTCTTGTGGCAGCTACTGCCTTTTGCAAGATCTCAACAACATGTTCTTGGCCAACAAGATCTGTATAGACGCTCACTTTTTCTTTGCGCTCTTCTTCTTTGGTGCTGCCTTTTTAACAGCCTTACCTGCTGCCCTTATTGGGCGCTGGAGTAAATTACCTTTGTCTTCTACTGCATTGCGCTTAAGCGCAGGGATTTCACTAACTCTAGAGATTATGGCCGCGTGGGTGTCCTCAATGGATTGATTGCCATCGATGATGACATAGCGCTCTGGATCAAGGGCAGCTAACTGCAAGAACTCTTGACGTACTCGCTCATGAAAATCTATTGGTTGTGATTCAAGCGAGCAAGACCAATCTGTGGTGGTAGATCAATAATGATTGTAAGAGTTGGGAAGAGTGATTCAGTTGCCCAACGAGAGATACGTGCCACTTCACCAGGTTGCAGGATGCGACCTGCGCCTTGATATGCAATGGATGAGTCAAAGTATCTATCACTGATTACTACATCACCTTGGGCTAGTGCTGGGCGAATAACGCTGTAAACATGGTGGGCGCGATCTGCGGCATAGAGGAGTGCTTCTGCGCGGGGTGAGATCTCTCCGGTTGAGTGTGAAAGAAGAATCTTTCTAATTTCAACTCCGAGATCACTACCGCCAGGCTCACGAGAAAGAACAACGCTTTCTCCTTCTTGCTCAAGCCACTGCTTTAACAACTTTGCTTGTGTTGACTTACCAATACCTTCTCCGCCTTCAAAGGCGATGAAGATTCCTTTTGTGGGCGCACCTGTGATACTGCCAAGCTCTCCTTTAAGCGCATTTGAAATATCAGACCACAAAGAAACACTTGGTCGATCTTTCATCTGCTTATAGGAGATAAGACCAATTAAGGATGCAATAACTCCTGCAATTAAGATTGTTACGGCTGCGCCGTTATAACTAATTTCTGAGTTTTGAAACTTAAAGGTGTGCTCACCAACTGCTGCTGCAATAAGTGGTGCCACAGCTAAAACGCCTACCAAAACCACACGGATCAGGCTTTGCACGAAGGCAAAGGTGCGCCCCCGCACATCATCTTTAACCTCCATGCCAAGCATCGTGAAGCCTGTGACCCAGCAAATACCGCTAAATGCTCCCAAGATGATGGTGATAAAGACAGCTAAAACAAGGTTAGGGATGGCAGCAAGTGCGACTAAGAACAAACCTGAGGTAGTTAGCGATGCACCAAATAAGCGACGGCGAGAGAACTGTGCAAAGACTCTTGGACCAAATGCAATACCGCCCGCCAAGCCCGTAAACACCGCGCCAAAGAGAACACCATAGGCGGCTTCGCCGCCGCCTAGGTCTCCCACAAATGTGCGAGCTAATCCGATTACAGCACCTGCTGCAACAAATGCGCCAACCATTCCAACGATGAGACCGCGAATGATCTTGCTACCAGAGACTGCTTTCCAACCTTCGTGCAGGGATTTAAGAATTCCTGAATCTGCTGAGTGCTTTTCAGCTGCGCCCTTTGGGATTTCTTTTAATCCCCAGATTGTAAAAGCTGCAAAGGCAAAGGAGAGTGCGTTTACGTAGAGTGACAAATCAACTGCAGTTGAGTTAATACCAAAGGTTACGTTGATTGCTGATGTAAAAAGAGAAAGAAATGTGAAGAGCAGCGCTGCAATGGGCGCTGTGCCATAGGCAGCTAATAAAGAAACTTGGTTTGCATTTTCTAGTTTTTCACGAGGGACCAGATTAGGTACTGAGGCATCCTTGGCTGGCGACCAAAAGAGAGTTATGCACTCAACCAAGATCATGGCGGTGTAGAGCCAGAAGTAATTGTTTGCAATTGGGATAGAGATATAGAGCGCTGCGCGCAGGATGTCGC
>Ga0209400_1002613_pt1 | contig 13519 bp, 12 predicted proteins | sample M_130807_EF_Meta_FD_187313 | JGI IMG/M metagenome (GOLD analysis project Ga0209400, IMG submission 187313) | Freshwater microbial communities from Lake Montjoie, Canada to study carbon cycling - M_130807_EF_MetaG (SPAdes) (version 2) | ecosystem: Environmental > Aquatic > Freshwater > Lake... | reverse complement strand
CTAGTTAATACCAAAATTAAACCAAGTAGTGGCAGCGTCCTCATGAGTGTATTCTTACCACTCTTATGGCAAAGATTCTAATGCTGACTAACTCAACTGGTGCATCCGCTGATGTGCTGCCAGCACTCGGCTTACTACAACATGATGTTCGAATCTTGCCTGCTGAAGCATCCGTTTTAGTAGATGCTCCAATTACAGATTGCATAATCATTGACGCAAGGCGTGATCTACCAACAGCAAAGTCTTTTACAAAGTTAATTACTACCACCGGTGTTTCAACACCACTAATTATTATTACAACAGAGGGCGGGCTATCAGCTATTAATGCTGATTGGGGTATTACAGATGTCATCCTTGATACCGCAGGACCTGCTGAGGTTGATGCTCGAATTAGAATTGTGATTGGCAAAGATGCAATTACCCAGCTTGCTAAGAATCCTTCTCTTAAAGAGATTAGATCAGGTGATGTTGTAATTGATGAGGATTCATATACGGCAAAAATAAAGGGGAGAACTTTAGATTTAACCTTTAAAGAATTTGAACTTCTTAAATATCTTGCCCAACACCCAGGCAGAGTCTTCTCAAGGTCACAACTTTTGCAAGAGATCTGGGGATATGACTACTTCGGTGGCACTAGAACTGTTGATGTTCATATCAGGCGTCTGCGGTCAAAGCTGGGACCTGAGTTTGAATCAGTAATAGACACAGTTAGAAATGTTGGTTACAGATTTAGCACAAGTAATAACCCTGTAACAGCAGATATTAATTAATAACACATTGCAACACTTAGATCACTTATCTGATACCCAGCAATCACTCGTTCTTGATTTAATTAGCCGCACAACAAACCATGATGGCACGCCCCCAATTGCAGAGCACATCCTGCTTCACCTTCGCTATGGCGGTGATAAGGCCGATTCACATTTACTAGTTAAAAAAGATAATCAAGTAATCGGCTACGCCCACCTTGATCAAACAGATTTAGTAGCTGGTCCTTCCGTTGAGTTAGTAGTTGATCCGGGTCATAGAGGCGCAGGCGTTGGAAAAGCGCTACTAAGTGAAGCGGTTAAAATCTGTGGCAAATCATTAAGACTTTGGGTTCATGGTGAGGCAGAGGTGGCCCATAACCTTGCCGCCTCATTTAACTTTGAAAAGATAAGAACAGTGCTTCAAATGAGTAAGCCACTGACAGATATCCAGCCATTACTAGTCCTTGATAAAGAAATAATCATTAGAAGCTTTCTGCCTGGAATAGATAGTGATGCTTGGCTTGCATTAAATAATAAGGTGTTTAAAGATCACCCTGAGCAAGGTGGTTGGCAGTTATCTGATCTAAACCACAGGTTAAGTGAGGAATGGTTTGATGAGAAGGGCTTTTTTATTGTTGAGAAAAATAAGCAAGTAATTGCTTCAACTTGGACCAAAGTTCATGGCGAGCACTCACATGATCATGACGGCGGGCAATCACATGCTCACCCAGCAATTGGTGAGATTTATATAACCGCAGTAGATCCTGCATATGCTGGCCTTGGTATTGGTAAAGCATTAACTATTACCGCACTTAATTACTTAAAGTATCAAGGACTAAAGGATGCGATGTTATATGTTGATTTTGATAACAAAGCTGCCTTAAACCTCTATGACTCATTAGGCTTCGTCACTACAAATAGAGACATTATCTATCGAATTAGAATCAACTAGTTACAAATGTAGTTTTTTTAATAGACTTCTTAATAGCTCATAAGATTTACTCTGATAAATACATTTATTACTCCATATAAAATTTCGAACTAATCTTATAATAAAATATCGGTTTAAGTTATAAGTATTCAAGTGAGAATTTATAAATTTTGGATTAATAAAAATTTTACCATTGTTTCGTAATAATTTACGGTGTAGACTTACATGCTCAGACTCCATTGTTTCAAATTCTTTCGAATAATCATGCTTTAAAAGTACTTCAGTCTTATAAATAGCGGCCCCCCCAAATCCTGATTCAATTTCAATCCATAAATTATCTTTATTTATTCGAATCATCTTTGAGTAAAGAGCTCGGTTTTTGATTTTGTCTAATGCCAAATAATATTGAATTTTATAAAACCAAAATTTTGATTTAGGGGGTTTTACTTTTATTTTTTCTTTTGCATACTCCTCGGTCCAATCATTTTTTTGCCATATTGGATGCCTTAAAGCCAAAATATCATAATACCCAAATGTTTGATTGGCTACCACAACATCCCAATCATCTCGGACAAAGCAGCTAAGCAAAGACTTTGAGTTTAATGCAGAATTTATACCATCTAAATCAACTACAAAGATATATGTCGGCATGTTAACTTCGCTCAGTGTCCGGATGTACTGAATATAAAAATTCCTACAGTATCGAATTCTTTCTAATCGATCTGGGATTTGATTTTCTAAAATTCCTAGTGAAGAGAATGCAAAATTAGGTAATTTTTTTTTCAGTAGTTCTAAATTTATAAGTGTATTATCTGTAGAATCAGATTCAACTAAATAAAACTTAAGATCTTCAAATTTCACTAAAGATTTGATACATTTATCTATTTCTTTAATAATAGATTTTTCAACATTTCTTACTGTACCAACAACTAGTATTGATTTATTTTCTAATAGTGGCATTTACTAAGTTTATCAGTTTATATCTTTCTTTACCATGAACTGCTAATTTTTGAGTATAGACTTAAAACTTTAACTAACGTTTCAAAATATAACGCGCAACTAATATAATGAATATTTGTATTGAATTGATAAGTCACATGCTATCTAAATTCTCACTAAAAGTAATCAATGTTTCAATATATGTATCACCTTTTATTCCAAGGTTTTGGGCGTCAGGTGGTGCTGTAACTGGCTCAAAGCAAATGCCTTCATCATCTTGTGAATAAAGCATGAAGTAGGGTGAATCAAACTCCATTGTCATCCGAGCAGCTCCTGGCCAAATAATCTCTGGTATTCCAATAACATCAGCAAATGTGTCATCCCACGGCGGCTGCGTTGGAGTGATTAACTCACCAGTTGGCAGAAAATCATCTCCTCTTTTAAACATTTTCTTTGCATTAAAAACAATTTCGGCCGAATCTCCCTTACCAATATCGCGAGCAAACCAAGGATGAAAACCTAATGTCACTGGCAGCTCACACCCTGCTGCTTCGTAATCTAATGACCATCTAATTGCGTTATCTAAGATTTCATATCTTTGGGTAACGGAAGCACCATTAAATGGTTCAGGTAACTCTAAATACTGCGCGCCATTTCCAATATCCTCCCAAGAAGATGTTGCGCCAAATCCAATTAAGGCATGTGGTGGATCAAAGTTATTTGGAAGTTGATACTCATGACCCTTTAAATCTTTAATAATTCCATCTCTAATGCGTCCAGCAAATGGAACCATAGAAAACCAGCCCCAGGTATAGTTCTGTCCTCTAAAGGGAACTGCAAACTGCATATCCCGCCACTGCACAGATGTAAGACGTGCTCCTTGGTCTAGATCAATTCCAATTGATATTTGATCTCCATCAATATTAAGCATCTAGTTAAATCTCATCTCTACCAGGAGGTAGTGCACCTGTTCGAGAAACGGTAATTGCAGCAGCCCTTGCTGCTCTATCTAACATCAAAGTAAGCCGCTTATTAGTTAACTTATCTAAGCCATCCTCAATAATTGCCTCAACTAAAATTGCACCGACTGTATCACCAGCTCCTACCGTATCTGCCACAACAACCTTTTTTGCATCAACACTTATTTTAGAATTTTCTCGATAACCTGCTAATCCTTTATCACCGAATGTAACCACAATTAACTCTGGGCCCATGCCAAGCCATCTCTTTGTTACTTTATCTAAGTCTTGTCCTGGATATAGCCAGTAAATATCATCATCACTAACCTTTACTGCATTAGAAATTGATACCCACCGCTCAACCTGCATTAGATACTGCTGCCTATCACTCATTACTGCGGGTCTTATATTTGGATCAAAGACAATTGGCGCAACGCTTGCAACCTTCTTAGCCCATTCAAATAGAACAGATGCTGCTGGCTCTATTGCTGTTACTAGCGTGCCAATATGAAGGAGAGATGGCTTTTTATCTACTGCATCAGGCAGCCAAGAGTGTGAAAAATCAAAGGTTGCGGTGTCATCAATTACAAACTCATATGAGGCGCTGCCCTTTGAATTTAAAGAGACAATTGCAAGACAGGTCGGCTTATCTGAGAACTTAACATAATCTAGCAATACACCATCTTTTTGTAACTCATGAAGTGCCATCTGGCCATACTTATCAGTTGATATGCCATCAATGAATTGTGTTGTGATTCCCAGCTTTGATAACGCCTTTGCAGTATTTGCCGGCCCACCACCAACAACAGCTTTGCGCTCAGTGCCATCTGGAATTAAATCAATTACTACCTCACCACATACCCAAACTTGATTACTCACAGTAGTTCACCCTTACGCGCTAAAAACTCAGTTAATACTTCAACACCTAGTAGATGATCTTCAACCTGTGGTAGGCCACTTATTAGTAGAACCCCAACAAATCCCTCATCTTTAGTTATTAGTGGCAGGCCTCCCCCATGGATTGCATGGGTTTCATCTAACAAATTATTTTCTTTATGCCAATCAACGCCGTGCTCTTCAGCGCTTACTCTCTCGTACATTGTTGAGTGGTGTTTAAGCATTACAACTCTGGCTTTGCATGAGATCCACCAATCATTCTCAGGTGTACTGCCTGGAAGGGAAGCGTGGTAAATGATCCAATCATCAAGTCGTATTTGAATAGCAATTGGTAATTTTCTCAATACTGCAAGTGATTTTGATATTTCACCAATCTCTAACGCTCCGGCAAGGTCTAATGAGGGTAAGGTTAGAACTTGTTCTTCATTCATTAATTGAATTGATGTAAAGCCACCCGTTGTTGTCACCGCCCTACTCTATTCGAATGGATGCAACTTATAAACTCCTACTTCATGTAGTAATTTGAACAGTGAACTTGGAGTAACATAGGCATATGCGAGTATTTATAACTGGCGGGGCAGGATTTATTGGCTCCCATCTTTGTGATGCTCTTGTCGCTAGAGGCGATGAAGTAACAATCCTTGATAACCTAAGTACGGGTTCTAAAAAAACTATTGCTCATCTCGAAGGCAAAATAACAGTGTTCCAAGGTGATATTAGGGATGAAAAGTTAGTTGAGTCTCTAGTAGAAAATTGTGACCTTGTATTACACATGGCTGCTGCACTTGGTGTTGATAATATTTTAGAAAATCCTATTGAATCGATTTCTACTAATTTTTATGGATCTGAAAAAGTACTAAATGCTGCTACAAAATATGATAAGCGAATAGTAATTGCTAGCACATCTGAAATTTACGGAAAGAATCCAAAACAACCACTATCTGAAATAGATGATCGAGTTGTTGGAGCGCCACAAAAACTTAGATGGACATATTCTGATGCTAAAGCATTAGAGGAAGCAACTGCATATTCACTATTCTTAACAAAGAAACTAAAAGTTACAACTGTCCGTTTTTTTAACACTGTAGGACCTAGGCAGACTGGCAAATATGGAATGGTCGTCCCAAGATTTGTTAGAGCTGCACTTTCAAATAAACCATTAGAGATATTTGGAGATGGATCACAATCACGAGTTTTTTGCCATGTGAGTGACTCTGTAAAGGCACTACTACTATTAATATTAAATGAAAAAACTATTGGGGAAGTTTTTAATATAGGTGGGAATGGGGAAATCTCAATATTAGATTTGGCTAAGTTGACTATTGAACACACAAATTCAAAATCATTAATGACATTTAAAAGATATGAAGATGCTTATTCTTTCGGATATGAAGATATCTATAGAAGAGTTCCAGATTTATCAAAAATAAATTTATTTACTGGATGGAATCCTACAATAAACATCAAGGGTATTATTGAGGATGTAAGTAATTATATTTCTAAAGATATTTAGGCCATCCGTGGATTTCTGGATTAGAAGACAGGTCAATAACTTTAGTACCTGCGTTAATCCAAATTGAGAAGTCTATATTTTCATGAGGAGTTATAATTAATCCTAAATCTATTTCTTTACTAATCGGTGTGCTCATTTCAAAGTTATGCTCATTCACTACGGGATCATGCCAAGTTACTATTGCCCCTCTTAACTTAAGCATTTCTATTAGGGTTAATGCTGGTGATTCCCTTAAATCTGAAACGTTAGGTTTATAACTAATTCCAGCAATCTGTACTCGCTTATTCTTCAAACCAAACCCTAAGCTCTCTTCAATTCTAACAATTACATTTTCTGGTACCATTGAATTAATTGAATTAGCCAAGTTAATAAAATTAAATTCTGTTCCAAATTTTTGCACTGAATAATTTAGGTATGTAGGATCGACAGGAATACAATGACCCCCAACCCCAATACTTGGCCAAAATGGCATAAAACCAAATGGTTTCGTTGCGGCCGCTTCTATTATTTCAGATGCTTTTAGTCCCATTTTATCTGCAACTTTTGATAATTCATTCACTAAAGCGATATTTACTAGTCTAAAAGTATTTTCAAAAAGCTTGGATGCTTCTGCGATCTCTGCACTAGAAACTCTATGAACTCTAAGACAAAAACTAGAATAGAATTTTACCGCTTCGCTTGCTGCTTCTTCAGTTAGTCCTGAAATAACCCTAGGTGTAGTATTTATATTCCAATTCTCATTACCTGGGTCAATTCTCTCGGGAGCCACTGCATATTTTAAGTTTTGAGCTTTAGTATTATTCTCAATAGTAGGTTTAATTAAATCTCTAAGCGTGCCAATATATGATGTTGACTCGTTTATAATTAAAGAACTATCAGATACCGACGCGGCTATCATCTCACTGGCCAGTTTAAGTGCTCTAAGATCAGGCATTCTGTTTTCAGTCAGAGGAGTAGGAACTGCAATTACAATAATAGAATTTGGTGGAATTTTTCCTAAATTTGATGTTAAAGATAATTTATTTTTAGATAAAACTTCTAATAACTCGTTTCTATCCACATCGGCATCTAGTGAAGATGTATCTAAGAGCTGACTTATTCGTTTTTCGCTTAAATCAAACCCTAAAACGTCGTGCCCTGCCTGAGCAGCTTGGATAGCGATAGGCAAGCCGACATAACCAAGTCCAACTATTATTACTTTCAATTCAATTCTTCCCAAGTAAGTGTTATTTCGAAGTAAACGCTTAAAATTTGAATTGGGAAACTTCCTTATTTAAAGGGTCTAACCTTAGAATTTGAGCCTTGGCTTCCTTTTTTTCTTCAACGGTTGCTAAAGGGTTAATTAGAATTAAGCCCCACCCGGAGGCAGCATTGGGATTAAATCTTACTGCAGCCCTTCCAACTTCCAAAGCTTCCGTTGGCAAATTCGATCTGATGTATGTCTGCCCAACTAGATTAAACTTAACACTGCTTCGTGGATACTTATTTACTTGCTCAAACACAAGTGCACTATTTGTTGAGCTTAAACCCTTAAGTAAAAGTCTATCTGAATTGTATAAGGGAGCTACTACTACGAGCCCGCAGGTAAATAGTAAATAACTAACAACACTAAATTTTGACGCGGCAATTGCTGTTTTAATTGGTTTACTGATTTGAGTTTGGGATTTATTAAGACTTAATCCAATAATTGCACCAGATAATATTGAGTTCCATACCATAAGAACTATGTTTCCAGGACTTACTACTGTATGAGCCTGGAAGGCAAGCCAAGCAACGAATAAGGTAGTCAAATTTAAATCAAATTTGGCTAAATTTTTCATTTGCAATATAAAACTATAAGCTGTAAATAGAATTATTAAGATGTGGTAAGTCATTAATGGATACCCACCTGTTGCTGCATATTCAAGCAAGTAATTGTGAGCATTATCAGTCATTTCAGCAAATGGATGATTTGCTGCAATCGTATCTCTATATAACAAGTAGTTATCTCCGAATGAGTCGAAACCACCTCCAAACAATGGATTCGCATTTGCTGTGCGAAAAGCGGACCGCCAAAAATCACCTCGGGATTGTATTGAAATCTTATATAGATATTCTGAAAGCGGGCCACGGTTTAAAGTTCCTAGAATAAATAGAATAAACGTTACTAGCGCTAAGAAAAATGCTGATATAAATACATATTTATTCTTGAACCATAAATATATTAAAGTAAATGAAATTATTGACACCACCGCGCTTATGTAACCTTGAGTTGCCTGAATTATATAAATCATGTACAGAGAAAAGGCTACTGAAATAGGAACAAGATAGAACTTGAATTTTTTCCCTAGTAAGTATATGGCTGATGGTACAAGTGCCATTGCAACAAATGCCCCTTGATGATTGGGATTTCCTAAAGTACCTATAATTCCATTTGTTTTTGAATTCCAGTCAAATATATCTATATTGTATTTCTGCATAATCGAATATAAGCTAGAAATAAAACATGAGAAGACTAAGCATGCTATTAATAAGTTGAAGTTTATTCTATCTATAAACGTTGCTGACGCAAGAATTAAAATTATTAGAGATACGTGGGTCAATAAGCCTAAGCCTCTACCTGTGCGTCCAAAAACCTGCTGTTCAATTACCGAATCACTTAAAATTATCATTATAATATATTGAAAAAATATTAAAGATAAAAGTGTTGTAAAAAAAAATTTTCTATTATTACTACTTATTTTATGGTATGTTTTCAAAGTTTGGGGTAGAAAATATAAAGCCATACAGAATAAGATTGCTATTTTCGGTATTATAAGGGCATCAAAGTTTACTGGTGTGAATATTACACTTATTAACACAGCCGTGAACATAATTATGACGCTATTTTTACTATTATTTTTTACCATATTCTCATATTACTATAAAAACCATTTTAGATCATTTACAAATCTCAACTTGTTTTTATTTATCTGTAGAAAGACTTTGGGCCCTCCTAAAGGAGGGCCCAAAGTACTTGAGATAAGTTGCTTATCTCTTGAGAATCAACTTCTGCAGCGCTTGAATCTGCTTGTTGATTGATGCAATTAACGCAACGATTGATTTCAATACCTCAGCGTTAGTTGTTGTATCCCCACCTGTTGTTACTTTATAGGTAAGAGTTTTCACAGAATCAGGTGAAGCTGCACGGCCAGTTAAGGCTGTGAAATCAACAACTCCTGTGTAAGTACCAGCAGTTGCACCTGATGGAGTTCCAACTGTAAAGGTATAAGTTTTTACACCCTTATTATTTGGAAGCATCGAGGCTGAACCTGTAGATACTGTGAGTGATGTCAACATTGGCAGGTTGATAGAGTGCAATCCTGCTGGATCAACAGCATTTGCTGCAATTCCCTTTGAGTCAAATAAATTGATAGTAAGGGTTGCAAGCTCTCCAACAACATATGATGCTTTATCTAATGAAGCAGTATATGTGTATGGGTCGTCAGAACAACGAGCTGTAAAGGCAGGAGAGGTAATTGTAACTCCTGTAGCAGCTGATGTGTGTCGTAGCTTAACTGATGATTCTCCAGCTACTGGGCCGCAGGTGAATAAACCTACAGAGTATCTCCAGGCTGATGAAGAAGAAGCACCGCTAGTAGCAACAATTGAGTTTACTGACAATGCAGTAACTGTTGTTGTTGTAGTTGTAGGATCCATTGAGAATTCAGTTGAAGCCGCTGGTAACACGATGTTGTTAGCAGAATCCCTCAATATGATCGTATACAGACCTGCACGTGAGCCAGCAGTTGCTGGATCGCTTAACCAATCTGCGTTTACCTGAGTTGTGTTTAAGTCAGTCGTACCAACTGAACCAATTTCCATTGATGCAGCTACTCCCTTAATTGCTACTGTTTTAGAACAAACAAGTGTTCCATTATAGGTAACAGTTACAGTAGTAGAAACCGGTGCGCCTGCTGTTCCTTGATCGATTCTGATTGATGCTGCAGATCCGTTTCCAGATAATACTGAAGTTGATCCAACACCAGCACTAGCAATAGCACTGTTGTTACCTTGAGCATTTACTAAAGCGCCATTAGTTGCGCTTACGACAATCGCACCAGAATCTAGGTTTTGATTGTAGCCATCTCTTAGTGCCATGTTGATATACCACTGTGTTCCATTTGCTCGCTCAGATGTGAGATCATCTGCAGCAGCAGCGGTAGTAGCGGTAGTAGCGGTAGAACATCCACTATATACAGCGCTATATGCTCCACCTGCTGATGCAGCAACAACAGTTGCAGTTATATTTCCAATCAAAGTTCCACCTGCTGGAGTTGCAGTAGTTGGTGATACAGCGCCTGAGTGCTTATATAGTGAAACTGTATAAACACCAGTAGTTGTTGGAGCAGTCCATAAAGCAGCAATTAGTGTTGCGCTTTGAAAAGTTCCAATACTTACTGTCTTAGCAGGATCTGAATATGCAATCAACGTGGAGCTCCAAGCACCATGTGATGCGCTTGCAAAAGTTCCAGCAGATGCAGTAAATGCTGTCTCTGTTGAAACTGGTGCATAAAGTGAAAGACGTCCACCTGCTAATAGCGTAACGGTTTGTGCGGTAGCTGATGTGGAGTCTTTGGATAGAAGCCCAACAGATCTTGCTACACCTTCGTTAGTAGAACCAACTGCGTTGGCAGTTACTGCTACTACTCCAGCGCCGCCGGAGTTAGCATCGGTAGCCACATATAAAGAGGCATTCAAGTTATTACCGGAAAGTACTGCTGTAGCGTTGCCTGAACCCCTTGCAGGGTGTGATGCATTTGCATTTGCTACTGGGGCAGATGCTACGGTCGTTAACATTCCAGCGACCAAAGCAGCTGACGCAGAAAGCGCAATGCGCTTGCGTAGTGTCATTTTCGACATTTGTATCCTTTCGTTAGTCAGAATCAGGAATTTCCTGAATCTGGCTCGAAGATCTTTCGACCTTCTAATTCCATTTCCTTGTGGCACACACGTGTAATGCCGCCAGGATATGGAAATCTATTTATTCGGTAGGAGCTGGCCCACCATCTGCTTGATCTAATACCTGAAGCATTAGAGTCACAGTCTCAAGTTGATTTAAAGAAAGCTGCATGTGATCTGCATAATCTTGAGCAGAAATAGAGTTTGAAATTACTGGCTCTGTTGGCTTAACAACTGGCGCAGCAGGCTCTACTGGAGTTGTATCTTCTGGCATATCTTGATTATTAGAGAGTTGGGATGAACTGGTGGTGATAGATGTGTTTGGTTCATTACCTGTAAGTGAGTTAAGGCCAAGAAAGGCGGTTAGAACAAGAATAAAGGTAAGTGCAATCTTTGATGACTTACCGGCAATCTCTGCTGCCTTTTTATAGGTTGTAGAGAGAAGATCTAATGCAGTTAGACTGCGCTCTTCATCAATAACAAGTTCAGATAAAACCTTACGAAGTGACGCACGAGCACGAGAGACTGTGTGGCGAACAGCAGACTCTTTAATACCAAGCTCTTTAGCAATTTCAGCTGTTGAGCGACCCTCAACCTCCCACATAACTAGAGCAGCGCGCTCTGCTGGAGATAGTAAAGAAAGTGCTTGGCGAATAATTGCTGCATCTTCTGCAGATGAAATAGCTTGTGAGTGATCTCCAGATACTTGCCAGGTGGATTCAACCTCAGCGGTTGCATCATCTAAAGCAACAAGATTTGGACGCCTGTTTTCAGCACGGAATAGATCAATACATAGGTTTTCAATTGTGCGGTGTAGATAAGAAAGTGCGTGATCATCACTTGAAAGCTCAGGGGCAGCAAGCATGAACTTAACTAACGCCTCTTGGGTGATCTCTTCAGCTTTTGCCTTATCTTTAACAATCCGATTAGCATGGGCAATAAGCTCAGATCGGTTTTGTGTGTAGAAGGATGAAAATTGGGCAACGCTCCAAGAAGCAGGAGTTGAAGACTCAACTGCCTTAGATTTTTTGGCCTTAAATGCCATTTTGCTTTGCCTCTTATCACCGGTTTTGTATTACAGAGTCAGCCGTCGCTGCCTCTATTCACCTCTACGCATTAGAGCCTTATTTGTCGCGGCTTAAGGACAAATCGGACATTTTGTAGTTCCGTGGGCCCTGTCGGGATCGAACCGACGACCCACAGATTAAAAGTCTGTTGCTCTACCGACTGAGCTAAAGGCCCCAATTAATTAAAGTAAAGATAAATACCTTAATTTAGGTAAAGATCAATACGCGTGAAGAGTAATCATATAGGTATTTAAGATGCTCATTTCTCAAAGGCTGATTTGCTCAAGCGGTCATTTATTGCAACTGCAATGCCGTCCCCTGTTGGGGGTATTACAAATACTCTCTCTATGCCCTTGAAATCTGCCAACCTGAATGCCTCATAAAGAACCTGTGCATACTCTTCATTTGTCTTAGGTGCTGCAACTCTTATCGCCCCGGCAGGTGTTGTAAATGAGTCAAGTGCGATAAACCCATCTCCTAAAGTGGGTGATCCGGCAAGAAATATCTTCGCATTTGGTGCGTAATGAGATTCAAGTGATCCCGCTACTTTAATTTGAGTGCTTTCATAATTTGAGGTATCTAAATAAAAAGTAATACCTAAGGTGTTCTCTATCATCTCTTTTGTTACTGCCCCTGGCCTTAAAATTGAAGGCTTATTTTGTGTGCAATTAATTATTGTTGATTCAACTCCAACTAAGCAGGCACCGCCATCTAAAATCTGATCACTCTCAGATAAAAAATCTGCGAGTTCTATCTTAACAGCTGCTGCAGTAGTAGGTGAGACAGCGCCAAATCTATTTGCACTAGGTGCTGCAACTCCTAGGCCACCTTGGCCTTCAAACTCTTTAAGTAGTGCCAGAGCAACAGTGTGTGATGGAACTCTTATTCCCACGTTATCTTGACCACCAGTTATAAAATTCTTAGCAAGATCTGTTCTTGGCAATATTAATGTCATAGGCCCTGGCCAAAAAGCTCGAGCAAGACTTACTGCATATTCAGGAATATCTCTTGCCCATTTATCTAAGTTACCTAATGATGAAATATGGACAATTAATGGGTGCCCTACAGGTCTGCCTTTGACCTTATAAATTCTTGCAATTGCATCTTTATTTGTTGCGTCCGCTCCTAGCCCATATACCGTCTCGGTAGGAAAAGCGACTAAATCACCTTTAACTAATGCAGCTGCCGAATCTTTAATCACGCTTGCTGTGCAGTTCGAGATGATGCTCATGCAGGTAATTGTCGCACTTTGTAAAAGATCAAAATCCCGCTTATTTTTTAATTGGTTTTGTCCAACTTAAATGACCCGATACCCTTACCTCTCCACTGTCCCCATCGTCTAGTGGCCTAGGACGTCGCCCTTTCACGGCGTTAACACGGGTTCAAATCCCGTTGGGGACGCAAAAGGATTAAGGAGTAATTCTTTTCCTTTTAGAGCTGGCCCAGTAGCGCAGTTGGTTAGCGCGCCGCCCTGTCACGGCGGAGGTCGCGGGTTCAAGTCCCGTCTGGGTCGCGATTTATTTATTTCTTAATTGAATTAAATA
>Ga0209400_1002609_pt1 | contig 13530 bp, 11 predicted proteins | sample M_130807_EF_Meta_FD_187313 | JGI IMG/M metagenome (GOLD analysis project Ga0209400, IMG submission 187313) | Freshwater microbial communities from Lake Montjoie, Canada to study carbon cycling - M_130807_EF_MetaG (SPAdes) (version 2) | ecosystem: Environmental > Aquatic > Freshwater > Lake... | reverse complement strand
TTATCGACAATAAGTTTAGAAAAAAGTAACGGAACGGTAGAAAATAATGTGAATAGAATAAATTTCGCGATGCATAGAGTGAAAGACCATATCACTGAATATATAAAAAATTCTTTGTTGGAAATAGAAATAGTAAATCGAGATGGAAGCTTTCCATTGTTTTTGGAACATGAAAAAAATGAAATAATACAAATGTCTACTCAACAAATATTAAATCATTTAAAAGAAAAAGTTAATATGGATACACGACGTTTGTATATAGATTGTGTAAAATTATTTTTAATATTTCTTTCAAGTTTTCAAACTTCAAATTTTGAAATAAATGATTTAAAAGCTCTCTGTAGCGAAACCATTGATATTTTGACAACTAAAAAAAATGAATTAAATACCCAATTAAAGTTACAGTCTTTTGCTCCAATGAAACAAAAATCACAATTACAAGAAGGTAATCAAAATAATTTAAATAAAAGACACCCAATTGATACCGTATATGAAGAAGAAGAAGAAGAAGAAAAAAGAATATAACTTTGAAATGGTGTGAGTCGTCAGTTTCATTATTGTTTTTTCTGTAGAAGAGTGCCATACAGATGAATGAAAAACAGGCTGGATGTTTCCGAAGTCGTCAATTCCATACGCAAGCTGGAAACTTTTTGTTTGGTGGTATCGATTTGTTCGGCCAGTTTCGTCAAGGCTTCGTTGCGCGCTTTGTCGTAAATAGTATTGTCGAATCCGGAGTTTCCAATTAAAGCCGCGATTCCGGTTCCCACGTCTCGTAACAAATTTATCGCTCTTGATGTCGTAATGTGCACAATCCCTATCTCTTCGTATTGTGGGTCTCGGTTGAGTTCGGCGGATATATATTTCGTTGGAAAGACAAACAAGTCTTTTTCTGTCGATACGACTTTATTAGGAACGACCACTTCTCCTCCTTTTTTTTTCAAAGTTCTGCGTTTACTCATGAAAAATGTATATCATACAGGGATACATTTTTCATCATTCACTTTTTTCAACGTTTGTAGCGAAGTCGTGCGGTGGTGGTGCCTACATTTTTGCCGAATCGTGCAAACGCGTCCACGACGAAAATGACAAAGACGCCAAACAAGCAATACAACAAAAATTCCTCCAGGATACCTCCTGTTTTTTCCCGTTGTTGTTGTTCCAACAAATGAATCAAATGATTCAACTTTTCCAACGTTTTGTCCAAATGTAGTGAAGAACCGTCTCTCAACTCTGGTTGTACTCCTCTGTAGGATACAGGTCCATATGCCATTTGGTAATTGGCCATATCTGTATAGGCTGCTGCTCGGCCTCCATATTGTGGATGTGTAGGGGCCAGTGGCATACTGGTTGTCTTGTCCATTTTGACAATATTGGCGGGGGGGGAGATGGGGTCAAACGTGGAGAGACGTTGTTGTTGTTGATTTTGTTCCTCCATGTTCATCTTGTCCAAGAGGGCGTTGATTTTGTCGGGGTCGACGGCGACACGACCTCCGCGTTCTTCTTCCAAAACAGGGGGTACCAGCATGACGGAATTATCGTTGTTGTTGTTCATTGGAATACCGGAACCCTTGCCGATGGTAGGAATACGTTTTTGTAGGGAAGAAGAAGTATTGGTATTGGTAGCGTTCCAATCGGAATATCCCAGGGAAGTCATTTTTCAATTCCGTTTTGTTTGAATACTTTAAATACTATACCCAAATAAAAATTCTTGGATTTGTCTTTGAGAGCACGCAAACAAAGACAATAAAGTTTGTCCTTCGTTCTTTTTCTCATTTCAATGTAAAGTTGCATTTCATGGCAAAACTAAATATTACGTTTCTGGATGTCATCATCAATTTGTTGCCCATCGTCCTACTCTTTTTCTATTTCGTCTTTCCTAATCCATTTGCCACCTTTGCCACCACATTTTTAGGTAAAACCGTGCTAGTCGTATTCATTCTCTTGTTTTCCTACATCTCCATCTGGTTAGGCATCCTTTATTGTATCCTTCTCATTCTCTATCTCCAACAAATTCACAATCCCCATCAGACAACTGTATCCAACAATTATTTTCAACTCATGGCCAATCTTGTTGGCCCAGTTCGCTCCACCACTCCTCCCTCCATTTCCACACCTCCCCTCTCTAAATCAATATCGTATCCGTCCAAGAAACCCTCGGCTCAGCAATCGGTTATTGCAACACAAGCATCTTCTCTGCATCCTTTGGCCAGTCTTTATCCGGCGACCTTGTCTCCACTACCTAACCAAACCCCTCCTGTAAGGATTTCTGCACCGGCTGCCAGCACGCCACCACAACCCTTTAATCGGTTGGTGAAACCGCCAGTGCAAGTGACGACGACGACGACAACATAGGAAGATTTTATGTACGACAAGAGGTATTTCTTTTGTTTTCATTATACAACAGAAATACGAATTCATAAATAAGAAAAATGTCTCCTTTATCCAAAGATAGTTCTGGAGATGCGATTCGTATCCAGTACGGAGATGTGATTCGTATCAACGCACCCGAAAATAAAAAATGGGACCAAAAATGGTTCTTTGTCGAAGCCATTCGACCCACTGAAATCCGACTCATTGACACTGAATCCACCGACCTATATCACATCCGCATTGAAGACGGTGTCCTTCACGACTCGACCATCGTTGGGTTCGACTTGATGGGCCGTCGTGACTCTTTAGGCTACGCAGAGCAAAATGACCTCGTACCAGGCAAACAAGTCGTCGTCACTTGGAAAGACCCCGCTGTAAAAACCCTACAGGGAAGGATTGTAGCCAAGGAAAACGATGGTATCGAAATACGTGTCCCACCCAACGACGAATCTTTTTATATTGATTTCGGTTACCAAGGTTTGCCGGAGTCCATCGAGTCGGTGACTGTTGTATCCGATGTTGTGTCTTCAGGTGTCGAGTTGCCTTCTGTCGTTGAAGAAGTTGTTGCTGGTCCCGAGAATGTCGAGTTGGTGAGACGGAGTTTGTTGGACGAAGAATTAGCAGAGGGTGACAGTGCCTTGCGTGATTTTGTGAGTGTGGAGGACGTGGAAAACCGAGATGATTGGGATTTGCCTTCGGATGATTCCTTCTCAGGTCGTTCCTTGTCGAGTCGTTCATCAACAGGTGATTATGGTGAGAGGTATACGGTGGATGCTCAGTTGCAGGACATGGTCAATGCATTTCAGAGGAATGCTTTCAAGGAACCATTCAAGGAGCGTGAATTGGAGCGAATCAAGAATCGGTTCCAAGAGTTGCGTTTCTTGACGAGTCATTTTGCGCCGAATGGTCTTCTCATGAAACGTTTGCCGGACCCGTATCCTCTGGTGAGCACCTTGTCTGCACGAACCGATACAAAATCGTCGTCATCCCTCGCCATGCTAACACAATCCCCCTGTAGGGAAGTGTACAAATGGTTTCGGCCAGTTGTCTCCTTGACCAAGCATTTGTTTGTGGGTGGTATATTGGACCCGCGTTCCGATGCTGTTTCGATGCCCGTAAACGCCTTGCAGGAGGCAGCGACTACCTGGGACCAGTACAAATCCAACAATGCCGAAGGAAATACTTCGAAATACAAGCGGATGGTGCAACGTATGGCCAACCCTTTTGCTTGGACTGTGCCACCGGCTTTGAACCGAATGACGAGTGAGTTTGACCCGCAACGTTGGGCGCATTTGTTTCCGCCGATGCAGGCAGGGTGTGACTTGGAGGCCCTGGTGGCCAATCCGACATTGCAGAACCGGTCGAGTCTGTATGCAACGGCTTACCACAACGAGTCGGTGCTTCGTGTGCCTGGGATGACGGTTCGGTTCGCCGACGCCTTTTTGTCGCCGTTGTTGAAGGACCCATTGGTGGTGGAAGCGGATACGTACTATATTGGCTCCGTATATGTAGGTCCACAAGAGAAATGGGAGGCGACACGAGCGTTTTTGCCGGGCACACCGTTGGCAGAACGTATCTTGGTACAGACCCAACGTTGTGATGTGCCTTCGTTTGTGCCACCCGAGGCCTCTGTGGTGTTGGGCGAAGGGTATTTGTACCGTGCCAAAAGAGACGTGACCCAGCCACAGACGGAAACGGTGCAAACGCATCCTCTGATGGAGACGTCCTCACTGCATTTTGTGAGCCAGGAAACGACTCGGTTGCAGGATATGTTGTCCAAGGTGATTCCTGATACGGAATATATGGTGGGGCATATGGTGACCAAAGAGGTATTGGGATTGCCTACATCTTTGCGGTCTTTGTTGCGGCAAGTGGAGACGATAGGGGTGTATGATATCCATATGACGCTTTCGACGTATAGGATGTTGGCGAACCAGGTGTCGAAAAACATTCGAGTTTTAATGGGTCGAATGGTGAACAACAAGCGTAAGCAGTCGGCATTATGGAAGCCGTTGCAAAGGTATTTTAAATCGTATCAGTCGAATCGTTGGGAGAAATTGTTTGTATCGCCGCAACAAAAACAGTTTGACCGTAAATTGGTGAAAGGGTTAGAGGAGTCGTATGGTGTTCAATTCCAAACCCTGCCTGCTATACATAATTATTCCGAGTCGGGGTTGACTACTTATTATGATACAGACATGGAATTGTTGGTACAGTTTCTGCACAAGGACGATGCCAAGACGTTTTGCACGGCATTGCAAATCATGCATTTGTCGGATACGTTGCCGGACAATATGTTTACGCCGCCTTTGTTGGAAGAATTGGAAGATGCAAAAACGGCGTCGACCCAGTTGGAATTGTGTCACAAAGTGCTGGCCAAGGTCTACAAATCGGAAGAGGCACTGAAAAAAGACAATGGCGAAGACAGTGTCGTTTATTTCGACGAAGGACGTGATGTCGAGACACCCTACCAAGAAGCCGCACTCTTGCAAAATGAAAAGGGCAAAACGGCCCATACCGACGCCGAAAAAGTAGAGTTCCTCACCCAGGCCCTGTCCGCCAAATACCATCTCAGTGATGTCGATGCCGAAGAACAAGCCCGTACCATTCTCACCAAACAACGCCGTGTTAAAAACGGACACTATGCCCTGTTGGAACAAAAGCATGTGGTCATTGGCAGTCATCCAGACGAAGAAGGAAAACCAAACATGTCGTTTCGCGGTCGCCAAGAGAAACATGAAATCACGACGCATCGTATTTACAAGCGTGTCAAAGGCTATTGGCGCTGGGAACAAAACATGACATTGGACGAATTTGCCACGCATCCGGCCCTGTTGGAACGCGGAAAAAAGGAACAAAGTGCCAAGGAGGAGCTCGACCGTCGGTTTCAATTGTCTATGCAAGAACTCAATGCCATTTTGCTACACCAGCTAGAAGAATCCCGACAGGAGGTGAAGCGAAAGGATTTGTTGCAGAGGCATTTGCAACGTCAACAAAACGATTTGCTGTTGTTGTTGTCCAAAGAAGTATTGCCATCCACTACCAAGGCCTCGCCGTATATTCCCTTGCGTGACGACATTTTGGCGTTTCGTGACGTGACCCTTCGACAACACACCCTCTTGCAATTTCACAAACAGTTTTGCCGCGAAGCCTTGGCAGAAGAGAACCCCCGATGGGCCTATTGCAAAGAAACGAATACACCTTTGCTCCCTGTTAGTTTTTACGAATTGGCTCAGGCATTTGAACGGGGTCATGTGGCTTACAATGAACGTATTGCACAGGTATGCAGACAATACGGCACCATTGATGAAACGGGAGCGTACTGGGTGGACCGTGAAAGTTCACTCATTTTGACACCGATTGAACAAGTAGGTGATTTCATGACAGCGCAAGAAATGTTTCAAGACGAAGCCAACGAAGAAACAGATTATGCCATGCGTATACAGGCCTTGATGGACGAATTGTTTGATACATCGTCTTCTTCTTCTTCTTTATCATCATCTTCTGTCGGTTCCTTGACATATGCCAAACAGGTATTTTCCTTTTATGTGTTGCAGACGGGGGTACAACAACCTGATGCGGTACTGCAAAAATTGTTTGCCACCCTGTTGGAAAAACTCAGGCATCAATCCACCTTGTTTCCCTCGAAAACGAAATACGAAAACACCTTGCGGTCCCAACGAGAAAAGTTGGAACCCGGACAACCCATGGTTCTTCCCCCCTACGATACACTCATCGACCGAAATACCGTGTTTGCCACCATAGCTGCTTTTTTCTTGGCAGTGCAAATACGCCTGCCTGGCATTAAACGTACCAATAAACCCAACGCAGGCCCCCTCCAATGCCACTATTCCTTTGATGGATTCCCACTTGATACCGATGACGCCAACCAAAACGTCGGACTCACATACATGGCATGCCTCTTGCTAGCCAACCAGTCCAATGAACGACCTTGGCGCGCCACACTCAAAACAAAACTTGCTAACATCGTGACCCAACTCAAAAATATGATATATCTCTTGTTGCAAGACCCCGTCGTCACAGACCAACTCGACACCAAACGACGCTTTCTCGTAAAAAATACGCAAAAACGATTGACACTCGGTGGAACAGATAAATCTTTGCAAAAACAAAATTCTTTGCAACAAAATTCTCCCTTGCAACAAAATTCTCCCTTGCAACAAAATTCTCCCTTGCAAAAATTGTTGAATTCCTCGTCTGGAATTGCCGCCCTACCTAGCCGCAAGTCACCACTACAGCAATCAACGAATATAGGATTGTTAACAAACACATCGTCACATAACACATCGTCAATGCAATCAAATGCAATGCAATCAAATGCAATGCAATCAAATGCAATGCAATCAAATGCAATGCAATCAAATGCAATGCACAACCCTTCTGTAAGGTTTTCCAAGCTGGGTTGGCAGCATTTTTTGCCGCCGGTGGTTCCTTTTTCCATTGCATCGCAATTACGGATAGACAAGGAGGGTTTGCAAGGTTTGTTGCAAGAATTTCGAAAAAGTGTATCGATGGTGTCTACGCGAAGTGGTCAAAAGCGCCATGAATTGTTGACTTTGCAAACCTGGGCCTCTACGTTGACGTATGCTTTTGTGGAGCGTATCAACCAGGTGGTACGTGGACAGCAGGTCCGATTGTTGACACAGAACCAAATTCCTTTTCTGGAGAATACTTGTTGTGATGAGAAGCAGGGTGTGGAGCGTGTCTTGTCTTTTTTCGAAGAAAAGGACCCCATGTTGACGTCGTTGGTTTCATTGTCGATTCAATTGGACGCGGGTCTGCGCGATATTCAGAAAGCCCTACAGGGGGGTATGTTGTATTATGTCAAACGGCCGGCGTTTCCCTTGATGCTGGAAATGAAGACGTCGCCGGTGCAAAACATCAAGATGGCCTATGCCTATTACCTCTATGATATGAATCTATACGACGATGTCGAAATACGTGGTATTCTGCATGCCGAGGAGCCGTCGATAGAATACCGGGCGTGCATCACCATGTTGGACAAGGTCAAATACATGGAAACGCATCCACCTTCGTTGACTGGTTCTTCTTCCCTATCGGAACCCTGGAACAGCACCACATTCCAGAAATTCATGCAAATCATTCGACGACGAGGGGCCAAAACCTTGTCTTTGAACATGTCTTGGACACAACAAAGTCAACAAAAAGAACAAGTGCGTAATGACCTTCTCCAAGTGCTCCGCGAAGCGGAGCAGGACACCTTTTTACCAGACCATATTACCGAAGCCTTGGAATCACCAATCGACGAAGCAGTCCAACGAAGCCGGTTCGAAAAAGCATTTTCCCGCAAATCTGATGCCCTTCGTCAAACCTTGGCCAATATGGGCTTTCCTGTACCTACCGACTCATGGGGACGCGATACCGATGCCACCGCTATCGTTTCGTTTCATACCAACGCCCTGTACTCCCTGTTGCGATTGTATCCAAGTATCGTCATTCACCAAAAACAGGCCAAAGTACCCCTCATGGGACCCAACCAATCACAGGAAAAAAAGACGCAAAAACACGTCTTTGAACACAAATATTGGACCTTTTCAAACAACCACCAAGCACTTCTCGAAGAACAGGAATCCGCCTTCTTTAAACCCTTTTTGCCCTTTTTGGACGACGCAGAAATGGTGGATTTTTTGAAGTATGTGATGCAGCAGACGGAGACATATTGGAATTTTGTCAAAGCATTTCCGAGTCATTTGTTTACGGCGTCGTCCTTGTACGAAATCTTTTCCTGTTGGGAGTTGACGTTGTACTACAAATTCTTTGAATTGGTGGACCGTTATGTAGCCGAGCAGACGGTGGTGAGTCCTCTTGCCTCGTCTTCTTCCTTGCAGGCCGACGATTTACAGGGACATACGGAATCGTCCATCCTCGACGAGTTCGAATCATTCGAAGAAGAGGCGGTGCAAACCGAATCGTTGGAATCGCAATTGCATGAACAAGTGTCGAGAGCGCGCAATTTGAAGGCGAAACTGATTCAGTTTCTACGCGTATGCCAAACAGAAGAAAAGAAACGCAAAGATTGTGTCAATACCAGTTATTCGTTGGTAGAAGAAGATACCCGTCTCGATGCCTACAAAGAGAAACGTGGTATTATTACCATGTACAATGACATGAAAACCGACGAACGCAAAGTGGAGAAAATGATGCAGAAATTCAAATTGGGCAAATGGAACGTCGGCAAAGAAGTCTTTCAATACCAAAAAGAACAATTCGACAAAGAATTGTTGGACCCACTACTTACCAATACACTCGCAATCACCACAGATGAAGAAAACAAGGAAGAAGACGCCTTACAGGAAGAAGATATGGAAATGCAAGACGAAGAAGAAGGCAATCCAGTGGACGAAACATACGAAGCCGAAGACGATGAAGAAGAAAGCAACGATATTGAATACAATTACGACGAAGAATAATATTATTTTTTTCAAATAGAAATAATATTATCACATACCCCCCTGTAAGGTTTCTCACAAAATGTGTTTGCGGTGGCAACGACCCAGAAAATATCTGCCTCTAAGAAAACCCCCCATGCAATCACACAATTTAGATTTGTCAACCTATTCCCTCCCCGAATTGCTTGACCTCTTTGATTTGACGCGTCAACCCACCCTACAGGATATGGCGCGAGCGAAACGTAAAATGTTGATGGTACATCCTGACAAATCGCGTTTGCCGCCCTCGTATTTCCTCTTTTACCAAAAGGCTTACAACAAAATTGTGGAATTCTATAACCAACAAAACCGCCAATCTCAACCCGTCGAAAACCGCGACTACGAAGCACCAGAAGTAGCGCAACCCCATGTCAAAGAAGCAGCGCAACAGCATTTCGACAACCACCGCTTCAATAACCTATTTGAACAAAACGGCGGCATCGACAAATCGCGCCAAGAAACACAAAAACAACGGTTCGGCTGGTTTTCACAACCAGATGGACCCCCCGATGTTCGTGAAGAAGTCATCCAACAACAACAAAAACAAGTACGGTCCGCCAAACAAATCAACGACGCTTTCGAAACCATACGACCACGCGTCGTTCAATCCATGGTCGTACACCAAGACATTCGTCCTCTTTCCTTTTCCAACGGAGCACAATCCTACTTCGACGAAGACGATGACGAATCGGAACAAAATAGTGGCTATATTTCAGCGGAAATTTTTAGCAAACTCAAATTTGACGACATCCGTCGCGTCCACAAAGACGAAACCATCTTGCCCGTCGGAGAAACCGATTTCCAAAAAGTCAAGACATTTGGCTCTGTAGAAGAATACCAACAATTTCGCGGACAACAAACAAATCAAGAAACCTTTATGAAAAAAGAAGAAGCCGAATCCTACCTCCAAGCACAAGAACGCGCCAAACAACAACAATTCGAACAACGATGGTCCAAATCACAACAACGCACCGACCAATACGAACAACAAAACCAACGCGTCCTCTCACAATTCATGATGCTTTCGTCCAATAAATAAACAACCCCCTGTAAGGCCTTTTGTAAACCGTTTTTCAAACCAGCTTAGAGAAACCCTACAGGTAGGTTTGTTTATTCATCATAACCCCCCTGTAAGGCTTTTTGAGAATCGTTTTTCAAACCAGCTTAGAGAAACCCTACAGGTAGGTTTGTTTATTCATCATAACCCCCCTGTAAGGCTTTTTGAGAATCGTTTTTCAAACCAGCTTGGAGAAACCCTACAGGTAGGTTTGTTTATATATCATATCCCCTGTAAGACTTTTTGAGAATCGTTTTTCAAACCAGCTTGGAGAAACCCTACAGGTAGGTTTGTCGTATGATTATTTCCCCCGTTCAATATAATTATAATTACAATCATGTCGAAACGGGAACCATTTCAATCATTCGAGGCCTTGGGTCTCCATACTGATTTTGCATTGACGTCGTCGAATAATGAGTTCGTTTGGGTCTCCATACTGATTTTGCATTGACGTCGTCGAACAACGAGTTCGTACAGGTATACGATATGAAGGCGCCGGAAATGTATCCAGATTTGTTTTATTTGCCGCCTCCGCCACCCCAACCCATGGTACGACGTCCTGCACATCGACAAAAGACATGGAAGGAAACGGTGCAGGAAGAAACGGCATTGCGTATTTGGTTGGCCGGACTTTCCTTTGTAGGACTCTTTGTCTTGTATCGTTGTGTTTCCAAGAGTTCATAATACAGAAACAAACGTTTCATACAGAAACAAACATAAATAAATGATGCAAAAGGGTGTTTCTGTTTAGCATCATTTTAGAGTCGATAATTTTTGTAAACGTGTACGGCAAGGATTCCGCCTAAAATTTGTGACACGACGTAGGGTAGGATTTCCATGATGGGGAAATAGTCGCCGGATGCGAGGGCGACAGTAATGAGGGGGTTGATGTGTCCTCCGGAGAGTGGTGCCGCCAAGATGCGTCCGAGTGCGTAGGCTGCACCGATGGCTAAACTGTTGCCTGTTTCGAGGACAACATAGACGACAAGTATCGAGGCAAGAAATTCTGCCAAATAGGCACGAAGTAGCATGAGTATGGAAAAGAGTATACTATTTCGTGACAATTTATTGTAGGAATAATTTATTATTCCTTGTCTGTTTCCAAGGTATAGATGTCATCCACACCAGAACCGCCTCGCTTTCTCACTTTCAAAATGCAATACAGGTGGGAGCCGGATGGTCTACCAGTGGACTCGTCAGGCAATTACATGTACACCGAAGTGACGATGGATATCAACAATGCAGTGGCTGTGGACCTATATCCTACTGTGAAAGAGAATCAGTCCTTGGGGGATATATTTCAAACACCATTCACCGTGTTTCCTCTTCCTCCATGGCTTTTCAAGGTGGGTATGTACATTTTGGCCAAAGGACAACTATACACATACAATGAGTCACAACTCGTCGGTCTTTATTACAGTACACAATATCAAACATTGATTGATAGTGTGATTCATCAAATCCGAGTAAATTGGATTGGTCCTCCTCTGCCAGACAACATTGTAGGACAGCCCAATGAATTTACTGTACATGGATTGTGGGGGGACTTTTATACAGAAGGGTATCAACATCGAGATGGACGGATAGATTGGGTGGATGGTTTCCATTTTTATTTTTGTTCACCGACAGACAATACCCAATTGGATGTGGAAGGTTATTTCAAGACGCAGGAATTGGTGCAGGCATTTGGGGATGTACATCCGGCGTCGAATGTGGCCGTCTTGTCGAATTTTTATTATGTTGATGCACCCTACAAAATCAATTTGTTGTATTGGTATACTTTTGAACCAGTTACGGTACGTGAGGATGCCTATGTGAAAAATTGTAATACATTGCGATTTGATGCATTGATACCTCGTCTGGGAAGCATTCAGAATAATTCACCAGTATGTGGGTCGCAGTATTTGCATATAGAAAACTATTCTGGAAACACCCGATACTCCCACAAAAAATACATGTACATTCAGTCTCCAGACAATGTTTTTACACCAACACAATCCGGATGGACCTTTGCCATGTGGTTCCGTCTCCAAGCTGTACCCACGTCGGACGCCACTGTGATTGCATTCGATAAGCCACTTGACCAAAACTTTCCAGGCCCAAAGGTTCAAAACTTATATGTGGCTGCCGGTACCCAAAATCTGTTTTGGGGTAGTTCGGATGCACCCTTGCCTCCACAACCCAGTCGTATCAAAAACACACGGAATCTCAATATGTTTTATTTGCCGTTGAACGAATGGGTGCATTTGGCGATGACATTTGACAATGACACACAACTGTTGAAAACATACAAAAATGGGTCCCTGGAATATATTTGCACCCAAACACCCTTTCCTGTAGGGATTCCCATCACCATTCTTGGTATCGGAGGATACGGACCCAATACAACCAACAGTAACGCCGACTTCGACGAGATTCGTATATACGATGGCGTCATGACCTCCGAAGATGTGTATGCCCTTGCTCACTACAACTTAGTCACACACCCCAACAAGTCCGTTCCTTACCCACCACGAAATCCTCGTGCCTCTCACCCTACCATAACAAACATTCAACTGGATTGGGACCCACCATTGTATGCCACAACAGAAGAATTGCGAAATATGACTTATACAGTGGTGGCGGTTCCTGGTAACGTCGTGCAAAACACGATGGATTATCCCTTGATTTACAAGGGTATCAGTCAACCCTCTCTTATCATGACGAATTTGTCGTCAACACAGTATTATACGTTTCGCATCTTTGCTACCAACGAAGTGGGGTCCAGCCTTCCTTCTGTCCTTTCGAACCAGGTCAGTACACTCATGAACAATGTTGGCGGTTTCGATTTGCCCTTTTCGTTGACGACCGGCCATGGACTCTTGCAACCCGGACCTATGAAAATGCCCCTTTTTAGCAATAATGCAGCCGTTCATTATGTACCCAATACAGTTTCGTCCGGGGTCAATACAGTGGCAAATAATAGAGCCAAAAGATTGCGATGTTGAAAAATAAATAATATAAATGTTTTATCCCAAGTACTCGTCTTTTTCATAAAAAAACATTCGAAACAAAAAGACAATATAGTCTTCTAGTATAGATGACTTCTTTAGCAAGTGCGTACAATCACGTGGGTAGTTCCCAGCCCATGCATTCCCATGGAGGAAATGCGGATGCGGGACATTTTTATCAGCAAATGGATGCGGGACATTTTTATCAGCAAATCGGTTCTACGCAGGTGGGAGGACGAAGAAGAAAAAAGACAATGAAACGTCGTCGAAAGAAATCGGCACGTCGCAAGTCGTTGCGACAATACGTTTAACCAAACAAAAAAATAAAATCTGCTTCCAAAGTATAAATATGGTTAAACGTCCCCACAAAAGTGAAGATGGTATGTATAAGATTCAGGGTCATTCATACCCCCAACTTTTTGGTTCCAGACACCAAGTCATGAACGGCACCGCTTACAAGACCCGTGGAGAACTCACCAAGTCCGCTTTTGTCATGAACAAATGGGGCCGTATCGTGAGTAAGAAGAAGCATGCCACCGCCAAAAAAGAAAAGCGTTTACAAAAATACGGCTATTATGCGCAAAAAGGGAAATTTGGATTCGTCAAACGTAGCACTCGCAAATCCAAGAAATAATAAGAAATA
>Ga0209400_1002607_pt1 | contig 13547 bp, 3 predicted proteins | sample M_130807_EF_Meta_FD_187313 | JGI IMG/M metagenome (GOLD analysis project Ga0209400, IMG submission 187313) | Freshwater microbial communities from Lake Montjoie, Canada to study carbon cycling - M_130807_EF_MetaG (SPAdes) (version 2) | ecosystem: Environmental > Aquatic > Freshwater > Lake... | reverse complement strand
CGAGACCACCTTCCAGTTTCATGCCCATATTATTCAAATGCGCACCCGCTGAATCAACTCGTTTATATTTACTAATTTCACCTAAGGCTGAATTTCTATGTTCGTTTTTGGGATTAGATACAATATATGAAGCAAACTCGGCTTTCTTTGATAAGAAATTCATCTGTGGTTTAGTACATACTTCATATGGAATAGGCTTGGGATTTCTGATTTGCCCAGGATCAGCATTAAACCAATTGACTTCTAAAATCCATAGTGGCATACGAAGTGTTTTAGAATTAACTTCAGGTGAATGTCCTACGCTGAGGATGATTTCGGGGCCTTCAATATGAGGATTATTTTCGCCGCTGAAAAAAATCTTTGGAACTCCGTCGTACTTCCGATGGCCATCGCCGAAAGGACCAAAGATAACCAGATTTGGCTTTTCTTCTGTATCCGTAATTACCTTTAGTTCAATCTCTAATCCTTGCTTCTTGATTTCATCTTCTAGCAGACAAGTGAAAAAATTATATTTAGGATTAAATTCAAACCACATATCCGTAAAGGCAATTGATAATGTATTTTTCTTTGATAGAGGCTGCTCTTGTAGAGACACTGGAATCGCAAGTGGTGCTATCTGCGCTAAGGGATTAGTGATTGCTGCGGTGAAAAATGTCTTTAATCTATCACTTTCCCAATCATATTGGGTTAAACAAAACATTTTACGATGGATATATGTTTCTTTGCTAAAGAAACCGGCCGAAGAATTCAAATCGCGCGTCAGCTCATCATATTGATTCACCGCAGCCGAAATTTCGTTAGACGGGTAATAATATCCACCTGCTTTTTGAATCCCCTTTTGAATTATATCACAATTATGTACTAGAGGAATATCTAACCACAGAGCATCTAGCAGAAGATGTTTCATTGCACGCCAACGTTGATGCGTAATAAGGACGCTCTTAAACTTTCTCAATTCAGGAATGGGTATTCTTCCAATAAAATTTCCTGATACATCTTTTCCGGCAAAAAGATTTGTTATAATATTTCCATTGAAATACTTGTTTTTCTTGAGGACATCGCCGTTTCCAACAATCCACGTAAGAGGATTCTTTTCAATGATTTCTGCGATAATACAAAGAGGAAGTATACAATTGCTAGTATTAGTTGTATTGCTTTCAAGAACTACTAACTGTGATTCAGGATTCTCATATTGGTTCCATTTAGAAAGATTACTCTTTGAACAATAATTATCCAAGCTTACATGTTCCCAAATCCAGGGAACAATCCGCACAGGAATTAAATAAATTCGTTCAATATATATTTTATCATCAGGTGAATAGCACTCAGGAATCCATACTTCAGACACATTTTTAACAGAACGAATAAAGTTATTAAAGAAATATACGGAACTTTCCATATCATTAAAAAGCGGTGGTTGATGAAACCATATAATATGTTTCTTAGATATTTTGAGACGAAGTGCCTCCGGAACAAACCATGAAATCTCAAATACAATATCAAATACCTTATGTTCTGAAATTACATCTTCAAGGAATGAGCATTGTATATTCTTTTCCTTGAATGTTGCGTCCAATTCAGTAAAGGGATTCTTGCTGTCACTCGGTGAAATAAGTGTAGTGGCATGGCCATATTTACTACACCACATGGCAAATGCGACGGCTGTCCGATTACATCCTTTCGCAAAGATACTATCCGTTCCTAGGACTGTTAATCCAATTAACATTCTATTAGAGCATTGTATCTATCGTTTAAACTTTTTACGCAGGATTAGTAATTGATAAAGGAACAGTGGCATTTATCATATCTATCCATCCTTTTTGATTCTCGGGATTATAGGGCGAAAATCTCCAGGTAAGTTGCTGAGATTGAGCTTTATACATTTCTTTTCTAGCAAGGTGGTTTTGAATAACATCTTCAATAGCAGCAATCGCCGAATCTAAATTATTACCTTCATAATAATATGCGTACTCTTTGAAAACGGCGAAATTATGAACAACTGGAAATCCCATAAACATGTGTTCTAGGAAACTATAATTGTATTCATTATTAACAGTGTGCTGGAGAAGTATATTGTTATTCATGTGTTTTGAGACAGTAATTACATCTGCTCTTGGAAGAAGATGGAGTTTACCTGCTTTGTATAGAGTTAGGTTTTCTAGGATATTACTTGTGAAAAAAGGGTTATTCTTGAATTTATCACCATTGATTATAACACAATCTTGGACAAGATGAGGTGATTTCTTATAGAGTGCTTCGCAGATTAAAATAGGAAAAAGACTATTCTTTTGAAAACTAATATTGGGTTCCATAACTGTAAATGAATATGGGGGCGCTAAGCGATGTTGATAAATATCTTTATTTTCACTAATAAATCGCGAATCCCACACATATGGACAAATTTTAGATTTGGGCATAATGCGATTAATACATCCTGCAAATTCTTTATGAAACCAGTAATGTGGTGATGTCCAGATTTCATCTAATCCGCCAATTACATGATGACTAAAATTCATTTCTGGATAAAACATTGGAGTTTCAATGTCAATGTTTAAAATATTACCGAGGTAGACTTTGATTACTTTAGCGCCCACTGAGCGAAAAGCGTTTCTGATGTTTTTATCACATGACATTCCGAGTTCAATATACGCAAAGAGGCGAAATGGAGCCTTCATATATCCCTCCATATCAATTACCCGAATGGTTTTATGAAGTTCCGTACCATTCGTGCTCTTAGCAGAATCTACAAAGAAAAAAGGTTGATAACCTGCTGCTTCTAGCATTGTATAGATAACAAAAACATTCTGAAAAAGACCATTTGCCCAGAGATGATGGTCGGGAATCTTTGTTGTAGTTAAAAAAATAGCTTTCATTTCAGATTGAATTTTCATATTATGAAGTGAAAAAGAGGGTGTCGGTAGCGGTTGTATCCTACTTTCTTCAGTAAAACCCATTACTCGGTGTATGTATTTAATTCATCATTTCTTTACGCGGAAAGATGTTGTTCTTCCATAGGGGACATACAAGGATGTCAACAATATTATTTTTTACAAGTGACCGTTTTGCTTTCGCCAATTTATCGCCTAGTGCGACTACTGAAAAAATAATTTTAACTCCCGACCCGGTGGACGGAAGTCGTCTTTTTATTGGAAACAGTACAATGATTAGTTATGACGCACGTTGTAATATATCTACATTTGATGGAAGTCGTGCTACAATGACTATTGATACACTGAATAATCGTGTGGGTATTGGTATTAGTTCGCCCACAGTGGCGCTTGATATTGTTGATGCTGGAGGTGTACGAATTGTTGGTCCTACAAATATTACAGGCGCAACCACTTTTACTGGCAATTCACGTGTTGTTGGAATAGCAACTGCTACTAGTTTTACGGGGTCGGGAATTGGTTTAACAAGTATTCCAGCGGCACGCATTGTTGGTAGTTTACCAGCCGCAGTGTATGCGAATGCTACAATTCCTGTTGCTGCTCTTTCTGGATATGATAACGGTAGTCTATTACTCTCTGGACACCTAGCGACGGAAACTCTTAATGTAAGTACCATAACAGCCCAACAAGCTAGTTTTAGTTCTCTTAGCAGTGGGTCCGCTGGAATTGATACGTTATCAGTAAGAGCATTTAGTACAGCATTTGGTTTTGTAAGCACATTAACTATTGGTCGTCTTCTTGCGGGGTCAATCAGCAGTGGTTCAATTGGTTCGCTTGTAACAGATTCTGGTTCATTTAACCTTGTTACTGCTGGAACCGCTGACGTTAATGTACTAAATACGGCATTATTGAGCACTGGGGCGGGGACAGCAAGTAGTTTTACAGTGGGAATACTGTATGCGGCAACAATTAGTAGCGGATCAATTGTTTCACTTTCTTCGGCATTAGTTTCTGTAAGTAACACTGGAGTCACAAATACTACAAATATAACAACAATTAGTAACAATATAATAACAGCAAGCAATGCTGGAGTCGCAAATACAACAAATATTACTACAGTAAGCAACACAGTCAATTATCTTTTAGCAGTATCCAATGTTTCCGCTGTAACAATGTCTACTTCATTTGGCTTTTTCTCCACGATTTCTGCTGGAACTGTATTTGGTCGTTTTGTGGGCGATGGGTCTTTGCTGACTAATCTTCCAGTTACTGCGGCGCTAGCAACAGTAAGTAATAATTTAACGACTGTAAGCAATGCCGGAACTACTAATACTACAAATATTACTACAGTAAGCAATAATCTAACTACGGTTAGTAATACTGGAGCAACAAATACTACAAATATTACAACAGTAAGCAACACAGGAGCAGCAAATACTACAAATATTACAACTGTTAGCAACACAGTCAATTATCTTCTAGCAGTGTCTAATATTTCAGCAATAACTATGTCCACTAGTTACGGATTCTTTTCATCAATTTCTGCTGGGACAATCTTTGCTAGATTTGTGGGCGATGGATCTGGATTAACAGGCATTGCTAGTGGCGGTGTATCAATTATCCCTCCTGTTCTCAGCACAACTCTTCTAAGTACAGGTATCTTAACTGCTAGAAATATTTCAACAACAGTTATATCAACAAGTTATGGATTCTTCTCAACAATTTCTGCTGGGACAATCTTTGCTAGATTTTTGGGCGATGGATCTGGATTAACAGGCATTGCTAGTGGCGGTGTATCAATTATCCCTCCTGTTCTCAGCACAACTCTACTAAGTACTGGTATCTTAACTGCTAGTAATATTTCTACCGCGGTAATATCAACTAATACAGGATTTGCAAGTAGTTTCTTTGTAAATCGCCTTACAACAAGTACTGTCACTGCGTTGCTGGGTTCATTTAGTTCAATTAGTGCGGGACAAGCATATATATCTTCTTTAACTGTGGATTCACTTTTCATTGGTAATGATATTGGATATACAAATATGGGCGATGTAATTGCTACATCGTTAAGTACTATACAAGTTACAGCAGCAAACCTAATTGCTGTAAATATTTCAGCAACAATAATATCAACAAATTATGGATTTTTTTCAACAATTTCTGCCGGAACTATATTTGGTCGCTTTGTGGGTGATGGATCTGCTCTAACAGGTATTGCTAGTGGTGGTTTAATTATCCCTCCTCTTCTCAGTACAACATTCTTGAGTACTGGTTTCTTATCTGCTAGAAATATTTCATCATTAACAATGTCAACAAACTATGGCTTCTTTTCCACAATTTCTGCTGGAACTGTATTTGGTCGCTTTATCGGTGATGGGTCTTTGTTAACCAATCTTCCAGTTACTGCTGCTTTTACAACAGTTAGCAATACCGGAGTTACAAATACCACTAATATAACAACAGTAAGCAACACAGTCAATTATCTTCTAGCAGTATCCAATATTTCCGCTGTAACAATGTCTACAAGTTACGGATTCTTCTCTACAATTTCTGCCGGTACCGTATTTGGCCGCTTTGTGGGCGATGGATCTTTATTAACAGGTATCGTGGGCGCTAGTGGTGGAATGTCTATTGTTCCTCCAGTCCTTAGCACAACTTTACTCAGTACAGGAATTTTAACAGCACGCAGCATTTCAACTACGGTGATATCATCTGGTTTTGGATTCTTTTCAACAATTTCCGCCGGTAGTATATTTGGTCGCTTTGTAGGCGATGGATCAGGTTTAACAGGTCTTCCTGTTGGTGTAACAAGTGTTCTTTCAACTCAAGCATTTTATACATCCTCTATTAGTTCAGCAAATATAACATCAGTGCAAGGTTACATTTCATCTCTTATTGTTGATTCTCTAACTTTTGGCTTGTCAAATTCCTACATTAGCATGGGTAATGTTATCGCAACTTCAATAAGTACGATTCAAACATTTACATCCAGTCTTTTAACTATAAACTTACAGGTGGGTAATGTTAGTAGTTTAAGTTATATCGCTTTTCCGGGTCTTCAACAGGGATATGCGCAGAGCATAATAGCCGAACAATCTACAGGAACTGGTACTCAAGAACTTCTTTTCTATAAAGGGTCAACTACAACAGACCGTATCCGCATGCAGACAACGGGTTCTATCGTATTTGAGCCTGGTGTCAGTGCTCGGGTTTTTCCAGCAGTGGGAAGTAATGTGACTCCAGCAATGATTATTAATGCTTCCTCAAATGTGGGTATTGGTATTGCTGTTCCTACGGTAGCTCTAGATGTGGCCGGAACTGGACGTTTTCAGATTCTTTCAACGCAGCAACTTTTTGTTTCAAGTATATCTTCGGGTTTAGTCTATGGTCGTTTTGCTGGAGATGGGTCTTTGCTAACGGGTATTGTCGGAGCCAGTGGAGGACTTTCATATATTCCTCCAGTCTTAAGCACCACTTTACTGAGTACAGCAAATTTAACTGCTAGCACGATAAATACAGACATCCTGAATGCTCGTCTCTTAAGTACTGCTTCTGGAACAGCAAGCAGTTTTACTATTGGAAGCATCTTTGGATCATCTGGCTCTATATCAAGTCTAAGAGGAAATGAAGCTCGGATAAGTACAGTTACTGCTAATACTCTTAGTAGTTATATTGTCTATGCTAGTAGCATTAATACACCGAATATATATGTTACAAATATTTACGCAAATGATAGCGGAATTGCGAATGTGGTGGCATCATCATTAAATGCTTCACGAGCTGTATTTGTACAAGTTATAGCAAGTTCTTTCCAAGGTTCTCTTATTGGAAAAAATCTATTAGTGGTTGAAACATACTAAAATATTAATTTGTATATTAGAGAGGATCATGTCCCGCACAGGTGTATCAATTTCAGAGTCAGCATCAGTCGCCTTAGTTGATCCTAACGGTATTGATAAAACAATTATATTACCCACAGCTGCAACTGGTAAATTCATTTACGTGGCAGATGCTACTGGTAAAGCGCAGGCAAATCCTATTTGGATTTCTACAAATGGAACTGGTTTGAGTATTGTTGGAGCAATTCTAGGCCCTGGTGCCATGCCTGTTATTAATCGTAATTATGGCGCGATTGGATTGCTAGCAAATGGTAATAATTGGTACACAATTATTAGTGAAGGAGGCATTGATTCATTCGCCCAAATTTATACATCATCCATAATAACAAGTAGTATTACTTCAGTAAATCTTACTAATACTGGGAATATTTCAACAAACAGTGTAAATTCTGGGACTGCTACATTTACTTCATTGAATTTATCTGGTGGATTTTCTCCAGCTGGCGGTGTTACAACCGCAAATGTTAGCACAAATATTTTGAGTACAAATATGATTATTGCTGGTTCAGTTAGTTCTATAAATATTAGCACTGCTAGTTTAGCTGCTGGTTTCATTAGTACTATTAATTTAGGGGCTAATTCTGCCTATATTACAAACCTTTTTGTTGGAAGTGAAGATTTTGGCAGCATTCTAACTTCAGTGAATATTAGTAACACTGGTAATATAAGTAACACAGGTTCTGTTAGCACAGCATCACTTGGAGTAAGCGGAAATTCATTGATGACTGGAAATTTAGGTATCGGTGGAACTCTTGGAGTAGCCGGAACAACTACACTTGGAACCACAAATACAGCAAGTATTTCTAACTCTGGTAATATTTCAACAAATACACTGAATGCTGGAACTATTAGCACCACACAAGTAGCTGCCGGAACTGCTTATGTGACAAATCTTTTCGTTGGAAATGAAGACTTTGGAAGCATTCTAACTTCAGTCAATATCAGTAACTCTGGAAATATTAGTACCTTATCTCTTGGAGTAGGCGGAAGTGCTTCAATCAGCACCAATTTAGTTGTTGGTGGTAATCTTGGAGTAACAGGAACCACTACACTTGGAACTACAAATACCGCAAGCATCTCAAATTCTGGACTGATTAGTACAAATACGCTTAATGCTGGAACAGCAACATTTACAACATTGAACTTGTCTGGCGGATTTTCTCCTAGTGGCGGTGTTACAACAGCAAATGTTAGTACAAATCTTCTGAGCACGGGTTCAGTTATTGCGGGGTCCATTAGTTCTATAAATATTAGCACTGCTAGTTTAGCTGCTGGATTTATAAGTACTATTAATATCGGTGCTAATTCAGCCTATATCACAAATCTCTTTGTTGGAAATGAAGACTTTGGCAGCATCCTAACTTCAGTGAATATCAGCAATACCGGAAACATTAGCAACACCGGTTCAGTTAGTACTGCTACTCTTGGAGTAAGTGGCAATTCATTGATGACTGGAAATGTAGGTATCGGTGGTATTCTTGCTGTTGTAGGTGTTACTAACCATACTGGAGCAGTAAATACAGTTAGTATTTCCAACTCTGCTAATATTTCAACAAATACGCTGAATGCTGGAACTATTAGCACTACACAAGTAGCAGCAGGAACTGCTTATATTACAAATCTCTTTGTTGGAAGTGAAGACTTTGGCAGCGTCTTAACCGCAGTAAATATAAGCAATACCGGCAATATTAGTACCTTATCTCTTGGAGTAGGTGGCGCTGCTTCTATAAGTACCAATTTAGTTGTCGGTGGTGCTCTCGGAGTAACAGGAACTACAACACTTGGAACTACAAATACAGCAAGTATATCAAACTCTGGAAATATTAGCACATTATCTCTTGGAGTAGGTGGCGCTGCTTCAATCAGCAACAATTTAGTTGTTGGCGGAACACTCGGAGTTACAGGAACAACTACACTTGGAACTACAAATACAGCAAGTATATCAAACTCTGGTAATATTTCAACGAATACACTGAATGCTGGAACTATTAGCACCACACAAGTAGCTTCTGGTACCGCATATATTACAAACCTTTTCGTTGGAAATGAAGACTTTGGCAGCGTCTTGACCGCAGTAAATATAAGTAATACTGGTATAATTAGCACACTAACTCTTGGAGTAGGTGGAAGTGCTTCAATCAGCAACAATTTACTTGTTGGTGGTGCTCTCGGAGTTACAGGAACAACTACACTTGGTACAACGAATACTGGAAGCATTTCAAACTCTGGAAATATATCAACAAACACTTTGAATGCTGGAACAATTAGTACTACCACAATCGGAGCAGGTAGTGCTTATATTGGTAATTTATTTGTTGGCGGAACTGAAGACTTTGGCAGCATTTTAACTTCAGTGAATATCAGCAACACTGGTAACATAAGTAATACTGGTTCTATTAGCACAGCAACTCTTGGAGTAAGTGGCAATTCATTAATGACCGGCAATCTAGGTATTGGTGGAAATGTTGGCGTAGCAGCAAATGTAAGCTCTTTATCATTGAATACTGGTAATATCAGTTCTGCTTCATTGTTCTCGGGCAGCATCACAAACGCAAATACAAATACCTCAAGTATTCAAGGTAATACAATCAGTTCTGGTAAATTATATGCTAGTGCCGTCTTCTACAATGTTCAAAGTCTATAAGCGTTTTTCGTGTATTTTATAAATATACCATAAAACAGGGTAGGCATGTCCGCACTGAATTTTCCAGCCGGTGCTTCAATGTGTTTAGTTGCTACAACTTCAGCAAAAACTATTAACTTACCGACTCCTGATACAGGTCGGTTTGTCTATATAGTTGATTCTACAGGTGGTGCTAGTCAGTTTCCTATAACTGTGTCAACAACGGGCACAGGTGTAGCAATTTGTAATGGATATAGCACGATTGTACAACCATTTGGAACTCTTGGCTTTCTAGCAAATAATAATAACTGGTATGCGATTGTAAATGAATCCGGTATAAATAATTTGAGAACATTAATTACATCTAATCTTAGTGCTGCTTCAATCTCAACCAATTATGGTTTTTTTTCCACAATTTCAACGGGGTCTATCTATGGTAGACATATTGGCGATGGTTCTTTGCTGACAAATTTACCTATTGCGGGTGTTACAAGTATACTTTCTACTCAAGCATTTTATACATCATCTATCAGTTCAGCAAACATAACATCAGCTCAAGGATACATTTCATCTCTTATCGTTGATTCTCTAACCTTTGGCTTGTCAAATTCTTACATTAGCATGGGTGATGTTATCGCAACATCTATTAGCACAGTTCAAACATTTACATCTAGTCTTTTGACTACAAATTTACAAGTAGGAAATGTAAGTAGTTTAAGTTATATCGCTTTTCCGGGTCTTCAACAGGGATATGCGCAGAGCGTGATCGCCGAACAGTCCACTGGTACTGGTCTCCAAGAGTTGCTTGTATTTAGAGGCTCTTCCGCTTCAGACCGCATCCGCATGCAGACAACAGGTTCTATCATATTTGAGCCTGGTGTTAGTACTCGGGTGTATCCGGCTGTTCCGAGCAATGTGACTCCTGCTATGATTATTACTACTTCCTCAAATGTAGGAATTGGTGTCTTAGCACCCAGTGTTTCTCTTGATGTAGCGGGGGCGGGAAGATTTACTGCTCTTTCGGTAAATACAATCTCTACAAATCAGGTGAATTCTAGCAATATCTGTAATGCGGGATGGCTATCCAATGGCGGGGCTTTATCCAACTTAGGTGGAGGAGCTTTTTTTCAGGCCACTTCAAATACTACGACTTTGGGTGTTGCTGGAATAGCCACATTTGCTAGCAATATAACACAGACTGGTGGAACTACTACTTTGAGTGGATTATCTGTGAATACAATCTCTACAAATCAGGTGAATTCTAGCAATATCTGTAATGCTGGATGGTTGTCTAATGGCGGGGCTTTATCCAACTTAGGTGGAGGAGCATTTTTCGCCGGAACATCCAATACTACGACTTTGGGTGTTGCTGGAGAAGCCACATTTGCTAGCAATATAACACAGACTGGTGGAACTACTACTTTGACTGGCTTATCTGTAAACACAATAAGTACAAACTTTATTTCAGCCTGTAATATTTCTTCGTATAGCATATCCACCACACTTGGGTACTTTTCTACTATTTCATCCGCTTCTGTCTACGGTAAATTTTTTGGTGATGGTTCTGCTTTAACGGGTATTTCCGCTGGAGGAGGTGGAGGCGCACTCAGTACATTTACAACTATGGCAGTCCAATATTCAACCATAAATTTATCATCGCTTTTCTTGATGAAGGCCAATATATCTAGTGTTGCTTTTGGAACCCCCACAAGTTCATTAGGACAGGTCTATATTGGCGATCTTAAGAATCAATTGAATTTCTCAACAGCACGCGATGCCACCTTTTTGCTTGAACAGCAGCTTCCTTACAGTAATATGTTTGTAAGTACTTTTCTATCAACTGGTCTATTTACTGTTCCACAAAATGTGAATTTTTTGAACCTTCACTTATGGGGTGGCGGCGGCAACGGTGGAGGTGGTGGCGGAGGAGCCTATATTAGTGGTACTCTTCCCGTATCATCCGGTTCTATTCTAACAGTTGCTGTAAATACCGGATTTGGAAATACTGGAAATGCGGCTGGCGGAGGATATGCTGGACTCTTCTTGAGTACCATTGCTGTAAATAATATTTTAGTGATTGCTGGTGGTGGAGGCGCTAGCGGTTCACGTGTTGACGATTCTGGTGGTTATGGTGGTATCCTACAAGGAGGTTCTGGCGGATATAGAGGAGTTGGACAAGGTGGAATAGTTGGAGGCGGACAAACTAGTAACACTAGTGTTCAAGCATGGCAACTTCAAGGTGAAGCACAGCAGGCTGGTGGAGGTGGAGGATATTGGGGCGGCCAAGGTGGAGTTAATAACAGTGTAGATGTTGTTGGTGGTGGAGGTGGCTCATCGTATATCAGCAATTTATTGAACTTTTACGGTGAAAACGGAACTTCTGCTATTATTGGCGGTGTTGGAGGTGGCAAGGGAACACCTTATAACAATGGAACATACGGAGATGCTGGAGTCAAAGGAGCAGCTGTGCTTGTTTGGTCACCGGGTCTTCGCCGAGCTAATTTAATGACTATTCAAGATGCTCTTTCTCGTAAATTAATTGTCTCAGAATCACTTTACATGGGTATTAATGTTAGCACTCCTAATAGTAATTTAAGTTTAGAAGTCGCTGGTCTAGCATCTATATCCAGTATAATAACTGCTAATATAAGCACAACTTCCTTGACTGTGCCCTATGGAACCGTAAATGCTGCTTTAGCCACAAGTTCATTAGGAATATTTGGAATGCGAACAATCAGTAACGGTACACAGATTGCTTTTGGAACCACGGGCGCTCTTGGTTCCGTGACACCTTTTGGTCCTGTAGGCAAAAATTCTCAGATTTATATTAATGACGTTAAAAATTACCTAGGAAATGTATCAACAAGTGACGCGGTAGTTCTCATTGAACAAGATATGTCATTGTTATCCAATACAAATGTTCAAGTCATCCAAATTAGTACATCAGTAGGCTACACAGTTCCTACAGGAGTTACTGCTATACGTGCCTTCATGTGGGGAGGCGGTGGAACAAATTATCCTAGCGGTGGTTCGGGTGGAGCAGGTGCTTTTATTGCTGGAACTTTTAATGTAAACCCCGGTGAAATCATATCAACAGCTGTGAATTATGGTGGTGGTGGAGGAACTTATGGTGGCGGTGGCTTATCCGGTATTTTCCGTGGAGCAATTTCACAGGGAAATGCGATTGGAATTGCGGCTGGAGGTGGAGCAGGTAGTTCTCACCCAATCGGTGGAGGTGGTTATGGCGGAGTATTAACTGGTGGGCAGGCATATTATCGTTGGAGTCCAGCAGGTGGTGCTGCTACACAGACTGCGGGTGGAACAGGTGGTGGTAACGGTTCTGCGCTACAGGGTGGTTCATCTTCAACAGGTGGTGGAGGTGGTTATTTTGGTGGCGCGGGTAATGGAAATAACAGTGTTGACGTTGTTGGTGGTGGTGGAGGTTCATCCTATATTGCTGGCATGTTCAATGTTCTAGCAGAAAATGGACAGAATGGTAACTATGCTGCGAACAATCTGGCTGGCGGTCAATGGGCGCCGTTTTCTTCCAATTGGGGAAATCCAGCAATCGGCGGTCGTATCTTCATGGCCTATAACACACGCATTCGGCCAACAAATTTGCTGGAGTTCCGAACTGGATATACTTCCAGTATTACAGCAATTACAAATTTTAACACAATGGGTATTAATGTTAGCAGCGTTCTGAGCAGTATAACATTGGATGTAGGCGGACAGGGCCGTTTTGTAACATTATCTACAAATCAATTGAATACGTCAACTATTTCATCGGGGTCAGTATATGGTAAATTCTTTGGCGATGGATCATTGTTAACGGGTCTTCCCACCGGAGCTATTCCCCAAGTTCTTTCCACGTCGGCCTTCTATGCTTCTAGCATCAGTACAACGACAATTCAAACAAGCAATATTTTGATTGGAACTGTAAGTAGTTTAAGTTATTTGGCTTTCCCCGGTCTCCAGCAGCAGTATTCTCAGAGTGTGCTGGCTGAAGTATCTACGGGAACTGGCCTACAGGAACTGTTGCTTTTTAGGGGGTCAACTGCGACAGACCGCATTCGTATGCAGACGACGGGCTCAATCATCTTTGAAACGGGTGTGGGTGCTCGTGTGTTTCCAGCT
>Ga0209400_1002605_pt1 | contig 13572 bp, 15 predicted proteins | sample M_130807_EF_Meta_FD_187313 | JGI IMG/M metagenome (GOLD analysis project Ga0209400, IMG submission 187313) | Freshwater microbial communities from Lake Montjoie, Canada to study carbon cycling - M_130807_EF_MetaG (SPAdes) (version 2) | ecosystem: Environmental > Aquatic > Freshwater > Lake... | reverse complement strand
AAGAAAGGCAAATAATGGCTCTTAAAGGTAAACAAACAAAACTTGATGTCAATAAAAATGGCAAATTAGATAAAGACGATTTTGCTATGTTACGTGGCAAAAAAAGTCTTTCTAAGGCAAAGGGTAAGAAACAAGCAATGCCTCGTAAGAAAGGCATGTAGTGTCTAAACATATATCTGACGCTAAACAAGATGCCAAAGTTATGAAAGGCATGACTGCAGCACAAAAGAAAAAGTTTGCCAAGGCTGATAAGGCTATGGATAAGAAGAAACCATCTCGAGCAAAAGATGAAAAGATGGATAGGGCGTTAGCCAAAAAGATAAAAAAGAAGTAAAAGTTAGGCCCCTTTTATAGGGGCCTTTCTTATATCCTTGCATTATCAGAACACCGCTGCGGTGTCTGACTACTGTGTCCCACAGGTTGCGATAAAGGGGTTACTTATTATGGCTTTAAAACCATGGTGGCAACAAGCCATTGAGATATCTAATATCAATGAACGTGAAGAGTTTGTTCGGGGTGTGTTTGGATTCCGCCCTACAGAAAAACGTCCCGCTATCGCATCGATTCTTGCAGGTACAACCGCAGCCTATCTTGCTGGTGCTGTCTATGTTACTTCTAAGGCGAAGGCGAAAGCGAAGAAAAAGAAGTGACATACTTAAAAAAAGCCAAAGAATCTTTAAATAGAGCCAGTGTAGAGACCACCCGCTTCATGGGTGCACACCTGCGTTCAGAGGCTCGCGCTTCAGGCTGGCCTGAAAAAATTGTAAAGCACCTTCATGTTAGACATAGCGGTGGCGCATTTACCATTCACGGTAATCCAAAACACAAGGCTGAAATTGAAAATCTTGAATACGGTACTCCAGACACTCAACCAACCGCTGCACTTCGTAGATTTAATAATCGTCAAACAGAGGCAGAAAAGTTTCTATTGGCTCGTACTATGAGTCACTTGAATGGACACCTATGACATTCATATTAAGTGAGGATGAAGCACTTCGTAATCTTTTAAAAGAGATGACTGTCACAGATCAAAAGGCATCCTCTGCTACTGCTAAGACAGTAACACGAAAAGCACTTGCTACCAATGTAGTGACTCTAACAACCTCTGTTGCACACGAGTTTGAGGTTGGCGATACCATTACCGTTTCTGGTGTAGGCGTTCCTTTTAATGGCTCATATATTATTACTGCAATACCTTCGCCTACCTCTTTAAAGTATGCAAAGGTAAACGCAAATATTGCTAGCGTTGCTTCAGGTGGCACAGTGACCCCAGGTACAACTAGAAAAGTTGGCGTATGGTTTGGGCAACCTGACCAGGAAATAAGATCACAGTCTTATCCATATGTAACTATTGATTTAATTGATATTGCAGAAGACTTCTCCCGTGCAATGCGTGGAAAAGCAAAACCAGCATATTTAAGTAACCCCTCCATTATTGGTGACAGTACTGCTTGGAATACAAATAAACATGACTGGGAAATTAACTGGCCAATTCCAGTAAACATTGACTATCAGATTACTACCTATGCCCGTCAACCTCGTCATGATCGAGAGTTATTAGCACAGTTACTGTACTCAAAGATTCCATTACGGTTTGCCGTACTTACTGTAGGAAGTAATACAGTTCAAGGTACAACTCGCCGTTTGGATGTTCTTGATATTTCTAAAAGAGATATTACAGAACAAGGAAAGAGACTATTTGTAAATGCAATAACAGTCCGTGTCTCCAGTGAGATTGCGGCTGAAACATTCAAACAGATGTACAAAGTGTTGCAACTAAACGTCACAGGCACAACTGGAAGTCAGATCATAGATCGCTCTCAGTTTACTGCCATCGATACGTATACTCAATCGGCACCATAAGGTCCCTCCCCCAAACTAGTTAGGAGAAAAAATGGCTTATAGCCGTCCAGGTGTTTACATAAGTGAACGCTTACTACCGCCAGTACTTCCAAGTGGAGTTACTGCAAATGCTGCTGGCGCAGTTGTTGCACCTTTTGCACAAGGCCCAGAAACAGTAACCCTCGTTAATTCTTGGTATGAATTTACCAAGTACTTCGGAGGTTACAACGCAACCTATCCAGCAACCTTCCAGGTTGGTTCATTCTTTGCTAATGGTGGACGTGAACTTTATGTTCAACGTTTGCTTGCGGCTAATGCTGTTGCTGCATCTAGAAACTTAGTAGATTCAGGCAGCACTGCACGAGTAACTGTTACATCAAAAAATGCTGGAACAGATGGAAATAATCTTCGTGTTGTTGTTACTGCTGGTGAAGTTGCAAGTACTTACACACTTACTCTTTACAAAGAGTCTGGTGTAGCAAATGATATTACTGATGATATTCTTCTTGAAAGATATTCAAATGTTGTATTTGATAACGCTGCTTCAAGTGATTATGCTCCAACAGTAATCAACAATATTTCACCAAATATCTCAGTTGCTGTTATTGCTGGTTACGCTGGTCAAGGAATAGTAAGTGCTACCTATCCATTAACAAGTGGAACAAACGGAACAGCAACTGCTGCTACTGATTACACTAACTATAAGGCTGGTGGCGCTTCAGTATTTGAACGCTTTACTTCACTAGACCGTCCATTAGTGGTCTTTATTCCTGACGCAAATGCATTAGCATCTGGAACCGTTTCAGTCTTTGATGCAGCAAGTTCTTGGGCAGAAGATAATAACGGCTTTGTTGTAATTGGAACTGATCCAGATTTAACAGTTGCAAATGCTGTTTCTTTTGCTGGTTCTCTTACAGATACAAGCAATGCTGCTGTCTACTATCCAAACGTGTACATCTCTGATCCACTAGGACGTAGTTCTGGAGCACTTCGCAAAATTGAACCTGCAGGCGCTGTTGTTGGTCTTTACCTATCAACAGATGCCAACCGTGGAGTGTTTAAAGCACCTGCGGGTATTTCAACTCCAGTACTAGGAGTTGTTTCTGTAGAAAAATCTTTTACATCAACTGAACTAGATACTATGAACGCAAGCACATCTCCAGTAAATCCAATCCGTCAGATCCCTGGCGCTGGGCTTTCTGTAATGGGTGCTCGTACACTTAAGCAAGATGGAACTGCAAACAAGTATGTAAACATGCGTCGTTCTTTAATTTACATTCGTAAGAATTTAAAGAACTTAACAGAGTTTGCATTATTTGAAAACAATGATGAAAGATTGTGGGCACGTATAAACACAAATCTTGGATCATTCTTAAATGAGTATCGCAACCAAGGCGGACTTCGTGGAGCAACTGCTGCACAGGCTTACTTTGTAAAGTGCGATGCAGAGAACAACTCAGATGCAGATATTGCAAATGGTGAAGTTCACATTCAGGTTGGTGTTGCCCTTCAATACCCAGCAGAGTTCATCGTCATCGATCTCAGCCAAAAGACGCTGAACTAACCCGAAGGAGATAATAAATAAATGCCTACAATCATTAATAATCGGTCGAATTTAATTACCGATCCATTACGTAACTTTAGATTTTTAGTTACGTTTAAGCCGCTGACTAGCGTTGGAGGAGCACCTACCAGTGCTGCAACAACCGCCCTTGGTAATGCAACAACCTTTGGGTTTACATCAGTCTCTGGAATGGCTGTTACAACTGACTCCATTCCTTACCGTGAAGGTGGGTACAACACCACTGTTCACCAGATTCCAGGACAAACTACATTTGCTCCAATTACGTTGCAACGTGGTGTAATCCTAGGAAGTAATCAGAACTATGAGTGGATGCGTAATCTATTTGCAACAGTTCAAGGTGGCGGTACAACTCGTTCTAAGACCGATAACTTCCGTTGCGATCTAGAAATTGCTGTACTATCTCATCCAATTCCATCAGCAGGTGAAACTGCTCAAAATACTCCAGCAGCAACCGACCATGTAGCAATGCGCTTTAACGTGTATAACTGCTGGCCAACTGCTGTGGCATACTCAGATCTAAACGCTGGTGATAACGCATTGTTTGTTGAACAGATGACTCTAGTCCATGAGGGCTTTGATGTTAACTGGGCAGCAAATCTAACAACCTCAGCAGCAGCATTCCCAGCCTAATCTAACAAAGGAACATAATGACGAACACAATTAGTGCAGCGGCTAATCCCGCATTAGCAAACCAAATGTTAAACAAGGCGTTAACTGAAACGCCAAAAGAAAGAACTCCTGAAATCGTATCTCCTTCAGATACAACTGTTGAACTTCCTGGCGGCTATTTAAACGCCGCTGGGGAGATCATCAGAACTGCAGAGGTACGTGAACTTACTGGTAAAGATGAAGAACTCATCTCAAAAACTACTAACTTAGGTAAAGCAATACTTACAATCCTACAACTAGGAACTGTAAGAATTGGCAATGAATTAGCCACAGATAAGATATTAGATGAGTTACTAGTAGGAGATAGAGATGCAATACTTCTTGGAATTTTAAAGGCCACCTTTGGTAGCAAAGTTAAGATTCCAGTATTCACTAATGGAGAAGAAAAACTAGTAGAGGTTGATATCACTACTGATATTAAAACCAAGATCCTTACTGATCCAATCAATGGACGAATGTTTACTGTTAAAGGTAAGAGCCTTGAGTACACAGTAAAACTTCCTAATGGAGTTGTTCAAAGAGAAATGATCAATAACATGGATAAGACCTCTGCAGAACTAAGTACTATCGTTCTAGAAAATACGGTTGTTCGTATTGGAGAGAGCCCTGTATATAGCAAGAACCAAGTGCAAGCACTTAGCGTTGTTGATCGCAGAACTATCATTGAAGAAATCAATAAGAGAGCGCCAGGTCCTCAATTTGAAGATGTGGTCATTATTGATCCAGAAACAGGAAGTGAGGTAACGGTTCCTATTAATTTAGGATCTTTATTTCAGTTCTAATGTAATTGGTTATGTCAGATTGTTCTATGAATGGTCTTCCATAAGCGAGTTTTATAGCAGTTGGTCTCTCTCAGAGATAAAGGATATGTCTCGAAGAGAGAGAAGTAATTGGTTAGAGATTGCCCGAGTGCGATATGAAAGGATGAGTAATGGCTAAAGATCCCTTATCGCAAATTTCCAATGTAAATGCTGGTCTAGATCAGACAATTAAAAAAGTTACTACGCTTGAATCTCTTTCTAGAAAATTAGGTAGCATTGCCACAAAATCTTTAGATTCATTAACTCGCATAATGATGCCAAGTGTTGGCATAGGTTCTGGATTAGGTTTAGGAACTGCTAACGCTCAATTCAGTAATGGTTCAGGTGGCAGCCAAGGCGGAATGATGCCGTGGCTATACACTAAAAAGGGTGCTGCAGCAGTTGGTGGAGTTCAGTTTGGTTTAGGCGCTGCTAGCGGAGCCTACAATGCAATGCCAGATCTTGGATCAACAGTTGTTCGTGCAACTGGTTTCTACCAGAGCGCTTTATCTACTGGCGGTCAAATGAACCGTGCTGGTGTGGCTAAAGCAACCTTTAGTGCATTAGGTGGCGGCGTAACTAGTCCTGGTTCTGATCAGTATGTTGCGTCAATACTTACTCAAGGCTACGGCTACATGCCAGGAACTTCAGATTTTAATAGAGCAGTAAAAGAAGTTGGTGGCGCTGCTCGTTATCTTGGAATGGGCAATGAGGCAGCAGCACAAGCAATTGGTGGATTCCAAACTGGTTCAATGGGCGGAAGATTATATGGATTAGGTATCAGTACCTTTGATCCAGCAACTGGTAAGGCTAGATCTACTGGCGATATTGTTAATCAATTCTATGCTCGGTTTGCTCAACCAGGAAAACAATACACATCTGAACAAATAAATTTAGCAATACGTTCTGGTGGCGCTGGTGCATACATGAGAGCCGCTGGTTTATCTGATAATCAAATCTCAATTGTTAGACAAGGGTTACTTGATAAGGCTGCTGGTAAAAAGTTTGATTTAGAAAATGCGCCATTTAATCCTGACAATCCAACAAACGCACAGATGACAATTGCTACATCTATGACATCCTTGATGGAGCGTGGAACAACGCCAATGATTGCTGGGTTTAACGACGCTGCAACTGCAGCCGCCGCATTAAATGCACAGTTAGAAAAATTACCTGATGGGTTCTTTAAAGCAAGAGGACTTGTTCAAGGAATGTCTAATACAAATGCTGGTTCTCTTATTAGCGGTATTGCTGCGGGAGTTGGTGCTGGTGTATCAACAATTGCAATTGGCGCTGGTGCTCGTAAGGCGCTTGCAGGATTAGCAACAAAAAGTGCAACATCATTTTTATCTCCCGCTGTGCTTAATGCTATGAAGGCTGGAGGTGCTTCCTCGGTTGCTAGTACTGCTGGTAAAGTAGGTTTATCAACATTAGGAAAAGCAATGCCAATTCTTGGTGGTGCTGTTTCAGGATTTGGTAGTGGTGGCACGGGATCGTTTTTGGCTAGTGTTGGAACATCTGCGGCAATTGGTGGAGCATTTGCAGGACCAATAGGAGCGGCAAGTGCTGCTGGATTAACTGCTCTTGGGTTTGTTGGTGCTAAAGCAATAAAAAGTATGTTTGGAACTCCTGCTAATGCGGCACAATCATCTCAAACAGGAACGGCATTAACTGCTGGCATGGATCCAGAACTATTACAAACTTTGCAGAATGCTGGTTTTAGTGGAGAATCTTTAAACACAGCATACGGAGTTGTTAAAGCAGAGTCTGGTGGACGATCAAGCGCTTACAACCCTAATGGGTTAGATAAATCTTATGGATTATTTCAAATTAATATGGAAAATAATGATCCACGAAATCCTAATATGGGCATTAAACGTAATGAAGCATACTTAAAAAAATATAAATCAATTGGGTACACGGGAGAAGAAAGCCTTCTTGATCCAAATATAAATGCAAAAATTGCATATGACATATCTAAGGGTGGAACAAATTTTAATCCTTGGACTACATACACTAGTGGTAAATACTTACAAAATGTTCCTGGAATGGCTTCAGCAAATGTTGGAAATAAAACAGTTAACATCAGTGTAAACTTAGCCAATGCCTCAGTTTCTGAAGCAAACGTTCTTGCTAAAAAAGTAAAAGAAATTTTATTAAATGATAAAGATCTTCAAGTAGTAGGAAGTAAATAATGGCTGAAACTCCTGATAGGTATGCTAGACCAGGAACCACTCTAACAACCTCACAAATTATTTCAAACATTAAAAATGAACAACAACGAGTTCAGAATGAAAAAAATATAAATGCTGAAAAAGCAAAGCAAAGAAAACAACTACAAGAGTCTGTTCAAAGTGAGGATAAATGGAAATCAGAAAAATCAAAAAGGTATTCTGAAAAGGCTATTTTAGAAAGCCAATTAAAAACTCTTTATACTCAGTATGCGCCTCCCCCATACTCTGTTGAAGAAACCACAATCTTAAATGCTAAAATTGCAGAAATTGATACAAAAAATGCACAAATCATTGAAGTAACTCGTAGGTTAGATGCTGCTGTAACATTAAGAAAAACTATTCAAAATGATTTAATCTCGGCATCTGCTGCTGATGCAAAAAAAGTTTTAGATAAAACAAAACCAGTTGTTAATAAAGGTAAGGGTAGAGGTAGCACTAAAATAAAACCTTCAGGAGTAGAAACCCCTCCTCCTCCAAAGAGTCCTCCTCTTCCTCCATATACTTATAACGCTCCAATGGTTCAATCAGCATACTTTAGAGACAATGCGCCTCAAGGCACTACTTCATCTAGTAGCGTGTCAGGTCCAGGAAATTATCCTGATGCTAAAAATGCGTTTGGAACAGCAAGTGAAACAGCAAAAGGAACAATTCAAATGTCCCGTAAGTTTCAAGATACAACTCAATTTTATAATAAAAAAGAAACAAGCAATAGAGATTTAACAATGTACGGATTTAAATTTTTATACAACCCAAACGAAGTTAGTATGGGTTGGGGAATTGCTGAGGGTTTTAATCCAGAGGTTCTTCAGTCTGGTGCTGACGGTGGATTTGGTGTTATCGGTGCTGGTCTGTTTCAAAGTACTGTGGAGTTTACTCTTTTGTTAAATAGACTTGGAGACATGTCTTACCTCGATTCAAATGGATTGATAAGCCCTGCTATTAATCCTTATCCAGGTAATTTTAATACTGCTGAAGATTTACAGATGATTTATAAAAAAGGCACAATGTATGATTTAGAGTATTTATTTAGAACTATAAATGGACCAAATGCAATTTATGACTCTGGTTTAAATGGTAAAACTGCAGACAGAGGTTACCTGACTGGCTCTCAAGTTGAACTTCATTTAGGTGATGGACTTAGATATTCAGTTAGAATTGGATCTATAAGTATTAATCACACACTCTTTAATGATCGAATGGTTCCTCTTGTTTCTAATGTGCAATTAAGTTGCCATAGATATTACGACATTCCAGTAGAGGGAGATAGATAATGATTTTTTTAGATAGCAGATATGTTGATGGAATTTTATTTAAGGCTTGGCATGCAAATAAACAAGAATATCATTTAACTGTTTTTAGACAATATCCTGACATACTACAGTCTTACTTTATTTATGAATGGATTGAAACAGACCGTCTAGATTTATTAGCAATTAAATTTTTAGGCAACTCTAGTTTATGGTGGCAAATTTTAGATATAAATCCTGAAATTATTAATCCACAAACTATTGAACCAGGAACACAAATAAGGATTCCAAATGCTTAGAGAAGAACTTCAAAATAGACTTAGTAGTTCTTTTACCGTTTCTTATCCAGATTTTCCATCTATTACAGTTTTACCAAGAAGCATAACCATTCATCAAGAAATGGGTAAACATGATATTGTAGAAATTAGATATAGAACTTTAACTTCTGGAATTTATAAAGGAATAAAAACTGGTGTACCAGTTAAGATTTCTTGGAAAAATGTTAAAGCATCTGGAACGTTTTGGGGTTATACAACAACGGTTTCTTTTCCTACAAAATATCAACAATATGATGAGGTTAAAGTTATGTGTGTAGGGGCATCTTATCCTTTAAAAGACGGAGGGTACAAAATTTGGAATAATAAAACAGCATCAGAAATTGCAATTGATATTGCAAAAAAAACAAAATTAAAACCTATGGTAACTTCTCATCCAACTAGATTTACACAGCAGTCTTTAAATGGAAAATCGTACTGGGAAAAATTAAATGAACTTGCAGAACAAATTGGTTATGGAATCCAAGTTTCTGGAACAGAGTTACATTTTCATCCTATAGATAAAATGATAGATCAATTTATGACAACTATTCCAATAATGGCTTTTAAAGATCCGTTAACTTCTCCTTCAAACTCTTTTAACTCCCCTACCTTAGATGCTTTTGAACCAAAAATTGGAGATTACATTGAAGGAGGACAGTACAACCGAACTACAAATACGGTTAGTGGAGTCGATCCTATAACTGGTAAATTAATTTCTGAAAAAACATCTCCAAATAAAGTTGGTAAATCTTTAAGAAAAAATACTAAAGATCCATTATTTGTAAGTAATAAAACAACAACTGTAGTAAACAGTGCAGCAATGGCTAGGTCACTATCTGGAGCAGCATCACATTTAGGTAGACTAACAATACCTGCAACTGGAATTGGACAGGGAGATCCTAGAATTGCTCCTTGGAGAACTATTGAGGTTAGAGGTGTTGGAAGTCATGGTGATGGTTTTTGGATTATTAAAAAAGTTCAACATTATCTGCATGCTGATGGAAGATACCAAGTAGAGTTTTCTTGTTTAGCAGACGGGGTAGGACAAAACAAAGCAAGTGCTTTTAGGCCAGCAGGTGCTGATGCCATTCCTTACAAAAACATAGCAAACGATATGGTTACAAATCCCCAAGGTAGACCTAAATCAACTAAACTAAGCGCTAAGTCACCCCTTGTATCTCAAGGATCTGCGGGTTACAAAGTATCCCCAAGAAGATGGAAAGGTAACTAATGGCTGAAAGAGCAATCTCTCTTCCTTTTTCTATTGATCCATATGGACGGGTATCGTCAACACAGGTTCAATCAAAAATTTGGTCTGATAAAGTTAAGTCCGTTTTAGGAACAACTTTGCGAGAACGAGTAATGCGTCCAAATTTTGGTACACTAATTCCTTATTCATTATTTAATTCAGAAACAAGCGCTGTTACTGAAATAACTGCAGAAGTTAATTCGGCTTTTGTAGGGCAATTACCTCTATTAAGTCTTCAAAAAGTAAATGTAACAAGTGATCAATATTCAAATGTATTAACCGTAGAAGTAATTTATGGATTACCAAACAGCGAAGTAGTAAGCACCGTCGTTGGATTGGTGCTTGTTCAAGGTGCTAAACCTATTTATGAGGAGTTGTTATGACCATAGCCCCAGTATCTAATATTCCAGTATCAATTGATTATACTGGTCGAGATTACTACTCTCTCCGTGATGAATTAATTGCCAGAATTCAAACTAGAATTCCTGAATGGACCGCTTCAGATCCTGCAGACTTTGGAGTTGCTTTAGTTGAAGCCTTTGCATATATGGGAGACTTAATGTCTTACTATATTGATAGAGTTGCAAATGAATCTTTTATTACAACTGCAACACAACGAGATAGTCTTTTAAATATTGCTTTAACTTATGGGTATATTCCTGCGGGGTATAGAGCCGCAACGGTTGATGTTGTTTTTTCAAATTCATCTAATGCAAGCATTACTATTCCTGCTGGAACCGTTGTAACTGGAACCGTTGTAATTGGCGACACTGCTGAAATAGTTTATTTTACAACAGATGCAGCAGCAATTGTTCCTAGCATTACAGGTGAAACTCCAGGAAGTTATACCGTCAGTGCTAGTGAGGGTAGATCAGTTATTTTGGTTGGAGACAACACCACTACCTATGGAGAATTAGTTGGAACTTCTGATGGTTCTCCAAACCTGTCTTTTGAATTAGGAGAGACTCCTGTAGTAGATGGTTCTATTGAAGTGTTTGTTCAAGATGGAGATATATTTTCAAAATGGACTCAAGTTCAACACATTATAGATTATGGTCCAACAAGTCTAGTTTATTCAGTTTTTTCTGATTCTAACAATGTTGTGTCAATAAGATTTGGTGACGGTGTGTCTGGAACAATCCCAACTAATTTTTCAGAAATAAGAGTACGTTATACAGTTGGTGGTGGAGCACTTGGAAATATTTCAACCAGTACTTTAGATACCATTGATTATATTCCTGGATTGTCTGAAGGAGAAACTACAGCAATTCAAGGAGTAGTTACTGTTACAAATGCTGTTGTTGGGTTAGGCGGTTCTGATCCAGAAAGCAATCAACAGATACGCATTGCAGCACCCTCAGCATTGCGTTCTGGAAATAGGGCTATAACATTAAAAGATTTTGCTGACCTTGCAGTTTCTGTAAGCGGTGTTGGAAAAGCAAATGCAACTGCTGCAGTGTGGACCTCAGTAACCCTTTACATAGCCCCAACTAGAACTGCACAAGATACAGATATTGCTCCTGGGTTAGATGACAACAATGATCCAACTGCTGAATACGACAGGATTGAATCAGATGTTACAGAGTATTTAACTGATAAAGTTTTGATAGGAACAACTGTAACCGTTCAACCGCCGACGTATGTTGATGTAGTTGTGACTCTTCAATATAGAAAATTAGAAACTTACACAACTACTGAAGCAGAAGAAAGTCTAAAGAATGCTTTATTAACTGGATTTGGTTATGTAAACATGAATTTTGCGGATAAAATTTATCCAAGAGATATTGAGTTTGTTACTCAACAAGCGCCTGGAATTGAGACTGTTACAGTAACTGCTTTGTACAGATCTGGTGGTTCTGGTTTAAATACTCTAACAGGTAGTGCGGCTGAGATTTTCCGTTTTCAAGAAGCAAATACAAATCTTAGTGAGATTTAATGGAGTATTTAGGAGTATATAGGGGAGTTGTTAAAAACAATACTGATCCTAAAAAACAAAAAAGATTAAAAGTTATTGTTCCACAAATTACTGGTACAGAAGTAAGTGACTGGATTTTTCCACTTGAACCATCTAACATAAGCGTAGATGTACCAGCGGTTGGCCAAGGAGTGTGGGTTACTTATGTTGGAGGAGATACTGGTTATCCTGTATGGGTAGGATCTTTTGGTAAAAATCAAGGTAAGAATAAAAAAGTATTTATTAAACCACTGGCTAATTCAACATCTTTAACTGGGTTAACCGCACATGTAATTACTGTAAAACAATCTGATGGAACTACAGAAGTTGATTTAATTGCCACTATTATGGCTTTGGCTAATAAAGTTAAGACATTAGAAACTACTGTAAGTGGGTTAAAGACCACATTAGGTACAAGATCTAGTGGTGGTCATACCCATACAACGAATGGGTAGGTAGTTAAGACAGTAAATCGAGGGCAAACCAGAGAAAATAGACCGTTAGGTCTGAGAGGAAATTAAGTGACAGCAGCATATCCAGCAGCCGTAAAGTCTTTTAGCACAAAAGTTGACTTTACCGATACCGTTCTTGCCGAACACGTAAACACTCTTCAAGAAGAAGTAAACGCGTTACAGGCAAATCTTGGAACCTTTATTAAAACAGGTTCTGGTGGAGTTGGTAATTACGACGCTGTAACTACGGCATGGAATACTTTAAAAGACCGTCTTGCAAATATTGAATATGGATTAACCGATGTGTGGACCGCTGTTCCAAGTGGCGGAAGCACTGGACAAGTATTAACTAAATCTTCTGGTAGTGACTATGCAACTGCTTGGACTACAATTAATGCGTTACCTTCTCAAACAGGAAACAGTGGATATTATCTAACCACTAACGGAACAGCCGCGTCTTGGGCACCTGCAAATACTCAATCAGATAATTTTAGTCAGTTTTTACTTTCTGGTTGTTAGGAGTTCTAGCCTGTGGCTAAATATGGTATAAATTATTATGGTTCATCTAAATACGGTTCGTTTGTTGCTCTCAGATTTTCTGTTCAACCAATGGCGGTATTGGCAACAGAGTTGTCTACTACATCTGAATTTGCAAAAGTTTATGTTACTTGGCAAACACCAAGAGGTGATTTTACTAGAATTAGATTAGTAAGAAATCAATCGGGCTTTCCTGAAACATCTGAAGATGGTGTTATTATTTATGAAGAGTTTGCAACAGAAGGAACAGTTAGTAGAACTTCAATCATTGATGGTGAAGAAAACCCAAATGACATTCCATTAGTTCCTGGACGTCAAGTTTATTATCGAATGTTTTTGTTTACACAAGAAACAAAAGTATGGAAAAACGCTGGTTCTATTACAGCCATTGTTCCTTCTGACCATGGAATACAAGATAAATTTATGGCAACTATTCCTCGAGTATTTACTAGCACTGAGCAAGGTTCGTTAGGAGCAGTAGACTCTGCTTCAGATTTATACAAATTTGTTTCTGGATTAACTTTTGCTCAAGAAGAGTTCTATACTTTAATTGATCTTTTAAAACCAAGACACACTGGATTAGAAACTCCTTTTGAATTATTACCTGCAGAAGTTTTAAACTATGGGTTAGTTTCTGAATCTGCTTTACCAACTAAAAATCAAAAGAGGTTAGTACGTGAAGCACT
>Ga0209400_1002603_pt1 | contig 13583 bp, 14 predicted proteins | sample M_130807_EF_Meta_FD_187313 | JGI IMG/M metagenome (GOLD analysis project Ga0209400, IMG submission 187313) | Freshwater microbial communities from Lake Montjoie, Canada to study carbon cycling - M_130807_EF_MetaG (SPAdes) (version 2) | ecosystem: Environmental > Aquatic > Freshwater > Lake... | reverse complement strand
CAATTAGAGCCGATAGAATTGGCTTGCAATCACCAGGAGGAAAAGTGCATATTCGTCGCACAATCATCGCATCAGCCATCGCATTCGCAACAGTTCTAGGCACTTCAGCTTGTAATCTGGTGAGCCCTGTTGCTTCAATGGATTACTACGCACCTAGTGAAGGAGCTCAGGCAGATCTAGGCCGCCTAAAGGCTAGAAACCTGATGTATTTCGTAATTGATAAGGACCACTTCGGTCTCGTTGGTTCATTCGTGAACTCATCTCCAGAAGAAATTGCCTTTGCCCTTACCTTTGATACCAACTCAGGTAAAGACACCTACCGTCAATACACCCTTCCAGCTAACTCAGTAATTAGCTTTGGTTACCAGAACCAGCCAGTACTGAAGGTAGATCTAAAGGTTGAATCTGCAATTGATGCAGAAGAACTAGCGAAAGACCCAAGTCTTCTAGCAGGTAGTTCAGTCCCAGTATTCCTAGATACCAACACCGATCAGGTAAAGATCAATGTGCCGGTCATGGGTAAAGACTTCCCTGGCTACGAAGATCTAGTAGCCAGAATTTTGGCTAACTAAACTTCGTATTTATAGCCAAGACCACGAACAGTTAGCAAGTGGGCTGGTCTTGCTGGGTCTTCTTCAATCTTTGAACGCAGACGCTTGATGTGGACATCTAGGGTCTTGGTGTCACCGAAGTAATTAGAGCCCCAAACACGATCAATAATCTGACCGCGGGTAAGCACTCTGTTTCTGTTCTCTAGAAGAAGTTCTAGCAGTTCGAATTCTTTTAGTGGCATAGCAACTTTTTGACCGTTGAAGTAAACAAGGTGTCTTTCGATATCCATCTTTACTGGACCTGCTTCAAGAATTCCATTCTCAGCAGCTCTAGGTCCACCGTTACGGCGAAGCACTGCCTTCATACGAGCCAGCAGCTCAGTCTTTGAGTAAGGCTTAGTGACGTAGTCATCAGCACCAATCTCGAATCCAATGACCTTATCAATCTCTGTGTCCTTAGCAGTCAACATGATTACTGGAACATCTGAGGTTAGTCGAATCTGCTTACAAACCTCTTTACCGCTTAGCTTAGGAAGCATTAGGTCCAGAAGAATTAGATCTGCTCCATGCTTCTCGAACTGAGTTATAGCTGCGGCACCATCCTCAGCTTCAATGACTTCATAGCCCTCTGACTCAAGTAAGAACATCAGAGTTTCTCTCAGAGCCTGTTCATCCTCAACTAAAAGAATCTTTGGCATTACTGTTCCTCTCCAGAACTTGCATTGTGTTCGATGTAAAGCGGGATACTAAGTGTAAATGTTGAACCTAAACCAACTCGGGAGAAGACATTGACATCTCCACCGTGGTTCATTGCAGCGTGCTTGACGATGCTCAAACCTAAACCAGTTCCACCGGTCTCTCTAGATCTTGATGGGTCAACTCTGTAGAAGCGCTCAAAGATTCTCTCTTGCTGATCCAACGGGATTCCCAAACCATTATCGGTAACGGTAACTTCAGCAAAGTTATCAACCTCACGAAGACCAATACCTACCTGAGTATCTTCATTGCTATAAACAATGGCATTCTCAATTAGGTTCTTCAAAGCCATAGTCAAAAGTTCTGAATCGCCTAGAACTACTAATCCCTCAGGTGCATTCACAGTTAGCTTGATGTTCTTGGCATCAGCCTGGAACTGGTTCAAATCAACTGCTTCCGAGATAACGGTGCTTAGCTCAACCGGTTCAACAGCAGCTGCTAGATCTCCACCCTGGATTCTTGAAAGCTGAATGATCTCTTTTACAAGGGATCCCAGACGCTTAGATTCTCTCTGCAGGTTCTTAGCAAACTTCTTTACCTGCTCTGGGTTATCGACTGCAATCTGCAGTGCTTCAGAAAGTAGTGAGATTGTGCTGATCGGGGTCTTTAGCTCGTGTGATATGTTCTCAACAAAGTCTCTACGGGTTTCTTCAAATCTTCTGGCTTCGGTTCTATCTTCAACAACCAGAATGGTGTGATCATCATCAAGGGATGTTGCTCTAACCGAAAGTTCAACCTTTGCTGTTCTTTGGTTTCTAGTAAAGCTGACATCTTCAGTCAAAGTTTCTTTAGAGATTCTGGCTCTAGTTGCAAATTCTTTTAATTCAGGGCTGGTCAGTTTTGAGTATTCGATTAGCCCCATGTCTTGGGCTAAGACTGTGCTGCCAATTACATTGTCGAAGCGATCCAGGACAATACCGGCGACAGCTAGCACCTCAAGGAAAGCAATGGCATCTGCTGGAGAGGTCTTAAGTGCGAGAGTGTTTGGCACTTTTTCCTCCTGCCTCTTTTCGCGAGTGAACATAACTGTGACTAACCACGCTAAAGCTGCGCCTAGGCAGATTCCTACGATCAAAGCTTGAATATTGTTCACATGGTTAAGACTATTTCATTCTCACAGAGCCTAGGATTAGAGCCAAAGGTATAGGGGCGCGCTGTTGCCAGTGTTCACCTAGACTTCCCAATTGGTTAACCTCCAACTGGAACGCTTGTCCAAACGAAAGAGTGGCCTTATGAATGAGATTTTCCGCAGCGATTTATCCGAGGTTCAGGTAAGACTGGTAGACCTCTCAGAGGCAGTCACAGAGATCATGGAAAAGGCTTCGATGGCCTTCCTAAACTCAGACGTCCGTAAGGCTGACGAAGCCATTGCTCTAGCTGAAGTCAACGAAGAGAAGGCTCTAGCCATCGATGAGTTGGCTATCCGCATTCTCGGAAGACAGTCTCCAGTAGCTCGAGACCTCAGAGTCCTAGTTTCAGCCCTTCGTATTAGCGCATCTCTTGAGCGTATGGGTGCCCTAGCTGGACACATCGCTACCATCGCTAGATTCCGTCACCCAGAGTCAGCTGTCCCAGTGTCACTTCGAAAGACCTTCAGTGAAATGGGTGCTTTGGACTGTGCTCTATCAAGAAAACTTACTCAGCTACTTAGAAACCCAGATGTTGATCTGGCTAAGACCATTCAGGGTGAAGATGCTCGTGTTGATGAACTGCACCGTTCAGTATTCGATGTTGTTCTGAGCTCAACTTGGCAGGAAAACCCGATGTATACAGTCGATGTGACTCTAGCTAGCCGTTACCACGAAAGATTCGCTGATCACGTAGTAGATATCTCAGCCAAGGTTGCATACCTCACAACCGGTGACTGGTCAGAAATCGAATAAGACTACTTCTTACCCTGGTTAGCAACAGCTGCAGCACCTGCGGCAGCTGCATCAGGGTCTAGATATTCTCCACCAGCAAGTAGCGGCTTAAAATTAGCATCTAGCTTGTAGACAAGTGGAATACCAGTTGGGATATTTAGTTCAGCAATCTCATCATCACTAACACCATCAAGGTGCTTTACCAATGCTCGAAGTGAATTACCGTGAGCCGTTACCAAGACAGTCTTGCCAGCAACTAGATCCTGGCTAATCTCGTTTTCCCAAAGTGGCATCATTCGGATAAGAACATCCTTTAGACATTCGGTCTTAGGAAGCGCATCGCCTAGCTCTGCGTAACGCTCATCGTGTGCCTGAGAGTATTTGTCATTGTCGTCGATTGGCGGTGGCGGAACATCAAAAGATCTACGCCAAATCTGGAATTGCTCAGGACCATACTCAGCTAGTGTCTGAGCCTTATCTTTACCCTGCAATGCGCCGTAGTGACGCTCGTTCAATCTCCAGTCACGCTTGACATCAATCCATGAACGCTCGGCAGCGTTTAGAGCAATGTGTGCTGTGTTGATAGCACGCTTGAGTCTTGATGTGTATAGGAGGTCTGGCTTTAGACCAGATTCAGCTAGTAGTTCACCAGCTCGTTTAGCCTCTTGGCGACCTAGGTCGCTCAGGTCAACATCTACCCAACCGGTGAAGAGGTTCTCTTGGTTCCAAACCGAGTTGCCGTGACGTAAAAGAATGAGAGTGTATTCAGACATAGGACAAGTTTAGCCAGAAGGTTTGGCTAGCCTTGTTAGGTGCAGAGTAAGAAGCCAGTGGGAACCATAACCCGTGGAACCACTAACCCAAACCGACTCAGAAGAGTCGATAGATATATCTCTTCACAACCAGCTCTTCGAATGACCACAGATCCAATAGTCGTTGATCTTGGTTTCGGCGCAACCCCAACAACTCCTATCGAGATGTTAGAGAGATTGAGTAAGACTCAACCGAATGTTGTAGTAGTTGGTATCGAGATTGATAGAGAACGAGTCAATCGAGCACTACCTTTCCAATCAAGTTCTCTGCTCTTTGGTCTAGGCGGCTTTGAAGTTCCACTCCCCGCCCCACTAAAGACCAATGAAACGGTAACTGCCATTAGGGCTATGAATGTCCTGAGACAGTATGAAGAATCTGAAGTTAGCGCTGCCTGGGAAATGATGTGTTCAAGGCTTAGCTCTGATGGTTTCATCGTTGAGGGAACCTGCGATGAGATTGGCCGAATCGCGTCTTGGGTAACACTGGATTCTTCAGGCCCTAAGTTCTTTACCATCTCACTGCAACTAAGAGGTTTAGCTAAACCTTCAAAGGTTGCAGAGCGACTTCCTAAAGCCCTGATTCATCACAATGTTGAAGGTGAACCGATTCATCGTTTGCTAGAGGATTTGGATGTGGCTTGGGCAACACATGCACCACTTGGTATCTTCTCCCCTGCTCAACGCTTTGCTGCTTGTATCAAAGACCTTAGAGCTAAGGGTTGGCCTATCGCATTAGAACCTAAACGTTGGCGTTTAGGGGAACTAACCCTCAGCTGGGAAAGTGTTGCTCCCCTAAACCTCGGGTAGTTCTGCTCTAGCTTCGTCTTCAGACATTCCGGTGGCGCAGAGTAGATCAACAACCAATGGTCTGAGAAGTAACAGGACGCTGGCTTCCCTAATCTGATCGGCAATACCAAAACGCTTTGGGTCCAGCTGTCTAATAATTTCGACAAGTTCTAGCTGAGCATTCTCTAAAGCTTCAGGTTCAGATAAACCTTCACGCATTAGAGAAACAGCACTGTGTAGTTGGTCGCAGAGGTCCGCTAGATATGCTCTAGAGATCCCATCTTTTAGTAAGAAGTCAACTCTTCGAATTACAACTCTTAAGTTTCGAGTTGCAAGGTCCATGCCTCGCATCAATCTCACTTGACCCTTTAGTTCATCTCGATACTTATTCAAGAATGGACTGATGCGGCTAATCGCAACTGCGCTATCTAGAGACATCTTCCAGTTATCAATCAGAGGTTGTGATCTTCTAACCTTCTTCAGTGCAGCATCCGCTACCTGGATGTTCACATCTCTTAGAGCAAGTCTTAGTGAATCTAAAGATTCAATGAAGAAGTCAAAGAGTTTGTTTGCATCAGTTCTAGCAAGGCCTCTAGGGTCTCTAGGAATTAGCGCGGTAACAATGATTGCTAATAGACCACCGATGAGACCATCGATAGTTCTAACAAATACTCCACCGTCAGGAACTGGAAGTACCTGCACCAACATCGCTTGAATACCTGCGGTTAGAGCAAAAGCAGAACTACCTGAAATGAATCTTGCTGCAAGCAGAACAACCAGAAGCACTAAACCAATTTGAACAAGCCCTGCTCCAAATAGAGATAACGCAATATCGCTAATCGCAATTCCAACAACCATTCCAATTGCTGTCTGGACTATTCTTCGAGGTCTAGCATCTCTAGAGAAACCAAGTGAGGTAATACAAACAGTTAAGGCTAGGATTGGCGTTGCATGATCTAAACCATAGTGGGCTAGTGAATAGGCAAGTAGTGCACCGATTGTGATCTGTAATGCTGGTGCAATTGATTCAATTACTTTTCGTGTTGATTCACGAAGGCTCCAGTGCAGAGGATTTCTAAACTTAGTCTTTGCCACGTTTAGCCCTGAACTCCCCTAGATCAATAACAGCACCAGCAGATGCAGGAACAATAACTTCTTGGTGAGCACTTAGTTTCTCACCGCTAGCAGCACAGCTAACAGTCAATATCTCATCAACTGCAGTGTTGCGCTTGATAACAGCTAATGCAATTGGGCCCATCTCGTAGTGCTGACCAACAGTAGTGATTTTGCCAACTACCGCATCGCCAAGATAAACCTCATCACCTAGATCAGGCAGTGCATGGCCTGAACCATCTAGGTGCAGGAACACCAACCTTCTAGGTGGATGACCTAGGTTATGTACCTTGGCAACTGCTTCCTGACCTCGGTAACAACCCTTGTTTAGGTGGACTGCTGTTGCCAGCCAATCAAACTCATGAGGAAGTGCTTTTTCATCAATCTCATTAGGCCCAGCAGGTCGATGAGCTTCAACTCGAAGAGCATCTAGAGCCATGGTTCCTGCTTTAGTAAAGGTGTCCCATAAACCAGCAGCATCATTAACTGGAACTATGTTCTCTCGATACTTCCAAGTACTCTCTGGTTGACTGCCGTAACGGTATCCACCATTGGTTGTTTCAGGCCAAGGGTCAGACCAGGTATGTATTGCATCAGGAATTGAGAGACCCCAACTTGCTAGCACCTTGTGCTGGTCAGTGACATCTTCGATTACTACCTTGGCTCTAAAGACCATACGAGTTAGTTGAGTGAGTAGTTGATCAAAGCCAGAAGTGTAGGTACTCAACCAGGTTGATTCAGAGTCATCTAAGAGGTGAAAATCTCTGACTATGTGTCCCTGTGGATCTAACCAAAGAGCTTCAACTGATACTCCTGGTACTAGATTATCTAGTTTCTGAGAGAAGAGATCATTCAACCAAGTCAATCGATCGGCACCTGAGATTTTAAGAATTGATTTCTCAATTTCAATCAAGCTCTTACCAGCTAGGAACTCCCTTTGCTCAACTAGCGGATTAGAAAAACTCTGAGTCATTAAGCTATGCGTTCTAGTTCAACTGAAACTAGAGGAACCATAGGTTCTCTAACACTTGAAGCAACTTCCATTACCCAGAGGAGTTTGTTAACTCCTTCTTGAGTTAATGTTCCATACATGCGCTCGGCATACCCCCAAGCCTTACCTGCTTCAACTAAGTGACCAGGCATATGAGATCCAGGAACTGTTCTCATATCAATGCGTCCAGCTTTTACTTGACCTGAGTAAAACTCATATGCACCGCTTGGGTGAATGATTGAAGCTTCGATATCGAAGCCTCCTCTTTCATTACGAAGTTTCTCTAAATCTTCTGCAGATTTGATGCTTGGTTCACCGATACCTGGAAGAAGTGTTGGTCCGTGGTCTGCACTTTCAGCATTTCTAACTAAATGCCAGAAGCCAAGCTCTGCCGGTAATTCAATATCTTCTGAACCATCGGTTGCAAGACCTAGCAATCTAGAAGTTGCGTGATAGGTGATGTAGTTTCCGGTACCAACTGAGAAAGTTAGTTGCTGCTGGAACTTCTGCTCAATAGGTTCTTCAGTGTTTACGAACTTGCTGGAAACTACTCCAACTCCCGACCAGGTCCCAACTAGGAAGGCGAGTGGGTTCAGTTCGACTGGAAGCCCCTCAGGTAAGGTGAACAACTAGCGCTGACCCTTAAAGAGCTTGTATAGGACGAGGATGCTAACGGCACCGATTGCAAGACCTGCTAGAACAAGCAGACCTAAAAAGAAAATATCTAGAGGCATATCTTAAGTTTATGGGGTGAGCAATATATACAGACCGGCAACAGCCAAAATGGCATATGCTCCGCCAGCGGTCAGGATCAATCTGGCGACAATACCCTCAGCGTGGCTGGTCAGCAGGTTCACTAGGGAAACTAGTGCAATAGCTCCAGCGGCTAAGACTCCAAAGGCCTTGATGGCATCATTCTTATCGAAAGTGGTGATGGCAAGTACTGCCCCGACGCCTACCAGCGCCCAGACCAAAGCTGAATAAAGCCAGTCTTTCTTCACAAAACCCATCATGCCCTATGGCAGGTAGGATTTAAGAACTAAAACAGGAGGCAAATTGGCGCATTTGCTAGTCATCTCGGAGCAGGCAGAAAGTTCAATCCTGCCTTCGCTTGCCCTGTTGAGCCACAAGGTCCGCCAGATCAGTGCTGAACCTGCTTCTCTAATGAATGCCCCTGTTGCTGACCTAATCCTGCTAGATGCCCGCAAAGACCTAGTTGCCGCTAAATCTCTAGCGACATTGCTCAAAACCACCGGTCTTTCAAGCCCAATGTTCCTCGTTCTAAGTGAAGGCGGCCTAGCCGCAATCTCAAGTGAATGGGGTGCTGATGATTTCCTTCTGGATTCAGCAGGCCCTGCTGAAATTGATGCCAGAATCCGTCTAGCGCTAACCAAGACCACGAAAACAGAAGCTGGTGTAAAGATTCAGGCTGCCGGCATCACTATTGACGAAGTTTCATACTCAGCCAAGATTCACGGTCAACCGATGGACCTTACCTATAAAGAGTTTGAACTACTGAAGTTCCTGGTTCAGCAGCCAGGCAGAGTGTTCACCAGAGACCAACTACTCAGTGAAGTCTGGGGTTACGACTACTTTGGTGGTACTAGAACTGTTGACGTACACATCCGAAGACTAAGAGCCAAACTAGGTGACCTAGAGAGCTTGATCGGAACTGTTAGAAACGTTGGCTACAGGTTCAACTCTGTAGCAGAATCAGATTCAGTGCAGGGCAGTTACTAACTGTTCACCATCTAGCAAACAACAACTGCAAGGATATAAAACATGTCTGAAGAGACCATGGGAATCACACTGCCGCCAACTGGGCATGACCTACCCGTTGACCGTTTCTTTGATCGAGAGCTTTCATGGCTTTCATTCAACGAGAGAGTTCTAGAACTAGCTGAAGACGAATCACTTCCTCTTCTCGAGCGAGTGAACTTCATGGCAATCTTTGCCTCGAATTTAGATGAGTTCTTCATGGTTCGAGTCGCTGGTCTAAAGCGCAGAATTGCAACAGGACTAGCCGTTACCTCAACTTCAGGTTTAGAACCACAGGAAGTGCTAACCCAGATCAGTAAGTCTGCTCACAAACTTCAGCAGCGTCACAGCCAGTTGTTCATTAACAAGATTGAGCCAGCTCTAGAAGCTGCAAGAATCAACATCACTCGCTGGGGAAACCTTGATGAAACAGAGAAGAGTTCTCTTTCTGATTACTACTCTTCTCAGATCTTCCCAGTGCTAACTCCTCTTGCAGTTGACCCTGCTCACCCATTCCCATACATCTCAGGTCTCTCTCTAAACATTGCCGTTATGGTTAGACATCCTGAGAATGAAGACAAGCTATTTGCTCGTATCAAGGTGCCACCGACACTTCCTAGATTCGTTAGAGTGCCAGGAGCTAGTTCTGGTGTGAAGTTTGTAACACTAGAAGAAATCATCGGTGAGCACCTAGGCTCACTATTCGAAGGAATGGAAGTTCTACAGCACCACACTTTCCGCGTTACCCGTAACGAAGATCTTGATGTTGATGAAGATGAAGCAGAGAACCTACTTAAAGCTCTAGAAGAAGAACTAAAGAGAAGAAGATTCGGTCCTGCTGTTCGTCTAGAAGTTTCAAGCACCATCGACTCTGAGGTTCTAGATCTCCTAAAAGAAGAACTAGACATTGAATCTGAGGATGTTTACTCTCTTGACGGCCCACTAGATCTAACCGGTTTGAGCGATATCGCATTCATGAAGCGACCTGAGCTTCACTACCCTTCACACAGCATCATCACTAACCGTCAATTACAGGTAGCGAACGATGAAGGTAGAAGCATCTTTAGTGCCATGCGCCAGCGTGATGTGCTTTTGCACCACCCTTACGAATCCTTCTCAACCAGTGTGCAGGCTTTCATCGAGCAGGCAGCAACAGACCCTAAGGTCTTTGCTATCAAGCAGACTCTTTATCGCACCAGCGGTGACTCCCCGATTATTGATGCGCTTATCAGCGCTGCCCGCGCTGGTAAGCAGGTTCTAGTTCTAGTTGAAATCAAGGCTCGCTTTGATGAAGAGAACAACATCGGTTGGGCTAGAAAGCTAGAGCAGGCTGGTGTTCACGTGGTCTACGGAATCGTTGGACTAAAGACCCACTGTAAGTTGGCTCTGGTTATCCGCCAAGAAGAAGGCAAGCTCAAGCGTTACTGCCACATTGGTACCGGTAACTACAACCCTAAAACTGCAAGATTCTACGAGGACTACGGACTACTAACCAGTCGCGACGAAGTTGGTGAAGACGTTGCCAAGCTCTTCAACCGTCTATCTGCCTACGCTGAAGATCTCTCGTTTAAAGAACTGCTTGTTTCTCCTGTTGGAGTAAGACAGGGCCTAACCCAGCTGATTGAAGCAGAAGCCGCTAGTGCAATTGCAGGTAAGTCTTCAGGCATCCAGATCAAGTTGAACTCACTGGTTGATGAACAGATTATTGATTCGCTCTATTGTGCATCTCAAGCTGGTGTTCCAATTGACATCTTAGTTAGAGGTATGTGTGCTCTTCGTCCTGGCGTTCCGGGCTTAAGCGAAACTATCAAGGTTCGTTCTGTCTTAGGTAGATATCTAGAACACTCACGTGTCTTCCGTTTTGATAATGCTGGAGACGCGATTGTTTACATCGGCTCCGCTGACATGATGCACAGAAACCTAGACAGAAGAGTTGAAACTCTTGTCCGACTCAGACAAGTAGATCACCTAGCTGAGATGAAGAATCTCTTTGCTCTCGGTATGTCAGATACTTCGCACTCTTGGCATCTTGCACCTGAAGGTGGCTGGCTTAAAAATGGCGGTAAGAGCGCAACATCTGAATACATAGATGTTCAAGACCAGATCATGAAGTCTGTTCTAGCTAAGAAAGCCGGAATAATTTAATGATTGTTGTTGCAGCCGGCGCAATTCTATGGCGCCGAGAAAATGGCTTGCTAAAGGTATTGCTTATACATCGCGATAGATACGATGACTGGAGCTGGCCTAAGGGAAAGCTCGACAAGGGCGAATCAATTAGTGAAGCTGCCGTTCGTGAAATACAGGAAGAGACCGGTCTAAAGGTTTGCCTAGGAGTAAAGCTTCAAGAAATCGAATACAAGTTAGACAACGGCCAACGCAAGATTGTTCACTACTGGGCAGCTGAAGTAACAGACAAAGCTTTAGCTCAGCAGAACTTTGTTCCAGATGAAGAAGTCGGCTCTTTAGAGTGGTTCACTCTTCCAGATGCGAAGAAGAAACTGACATATAGGCACGATGTTGATCCACTAAAGACGCTGCAGGTTTTAGACGCTAACGACCAGCTTGAAACCAAGCCTCTAGTTGTTCTCAGGCATGCTAAGGCAACACCTCGAGCAAACTGGGCCAAAGGCGAATCAACTAGACCATTACTTCCAATTGGAAGAGTTCAAGCAGCAGCGCTTACAAATATCCTTGCTGCCTATGGGCCAAAGACGGTTCTAACCAGTCGTTGGAAGAGATGCATAGAGACTGTTTCTCCATTCATTGAGCACAACAGCGTACGTCTTGTGAAGCGAACTCTCCTAAGCGAACGCGGCGAGAAGCTAAGTCCGAGAAGAGCTAGGAAACTAGTTGAGAAATTCGCGAGGAAAAACGGTGGCTTGGTGATTTGTAGCCATCGACCAGCCCTACCGACAATCTTGAAAGCAATTGGGGCTTTTGCCGATGAGGAGCAGAAAGAACTGCTGAAGCAAGCCCAGACTATGAAGCCTGGTGAGCTGTATGTAGTCCATTTGGCTAAGCGTCCAGGAGCAGGACCGTCAATTGTTGGAATAGAGAGCCAAGTCCCCCTATTTGAGGATTAGTCTTTTCCAATGAACAATATTCTTCAAACTTGGTCTGATTGGGTTGACTCTAGAAACAAGATTTTCGCTAACCCATCTGGTTTCCTTTCTATTACTAATCTCGTCTGGCTAACCAATGAGCCACAGGAGATAACCGGTCTTTCAGGTTCCTGGTGGGCTGACGGTGACACCGTTCACGTCAAAGAATCAAACACAGGAGACCACGCCTGGGCTATTGAACCTAGATCTGAGATGACATTTGATTTTGATGGAATCAAAGTTGAACTTGCTTCTAGAGCAGGTCAGCTTGTTGTCCGCCCCAGAGATCCAAATTCTCCAATGCTTAAGAGCTTCGAATCAGTTCTAACTTTTGACTACGACGAGAAGTTCCGTATTCACGCACAACTTGAGAAGTCTTCAGTTCCAAGTGAAGTAGTAGTTGGTTCAGTTGTTGAAGGTATGACACACGCCTACGTTTCCCCTGGTGCGCTTAGCTTTGAGTTCGAAGGTAAGCAATACAAGCTAACTGCTTTTGATAAAGCAGGAACAGAAGATGTCACCATCTATTTCAAAGATGCAACCAGTGGTGCTATTACCTATGGAACAGGACGATCTGTTACAGCGCATGCGCAAGCAGATGGTTCATACATCTTAGATTTCAACTTTGCAGGTAACTTCCCTTGCTCATACACCGATTTCGCAACTTGCCCAGTAGCCCCATTTGAAAATAAGTTAGATTTCCTTGTCACTGCTGGTGAAAAGAAACCAATCTACAGAGTTACCGTCGACGGTATTGAGTCTCAGGTGGCCTAAATGCGAGATGAAGTTACTCAGGGGTTACCTCTAGCTTTAAGCAAAGATGGTCAACCAGCGCTCTGCTTAGTAACCGGTGCTACCGGATACATCGGTGGTCGCCTCGTTCGAGAACTACTTCAGCACGGTTACCGAGTTCGCGTATTAGCCAGACATGCTGAGCGACTAACCAGTTACCCTTGGTTCTCCCAAGTGGAGATTGTTGAAGGTGACGCTAACGACAGATCTGCAATTGCTAAGGCAGTTGCTGGAGTCGATGTCGCTTACTATCTTCTTCACGCACTCATGGTTGCTGATGATTTCGTGCAACTGGAAAAGGACTGGGCAAGAACCTTTGGAGAATGTGCCAAAGAAGCAGGAGTTAGCCGAATAATTTACCTAGGCGGAATGGCTGAGGAGAAGGCAGAGCTATCACCGCACCTATCCTCCAGAGCAGAAACTGGTGAGATTCTTAGAGCTTCAGGAGTTCCAACAATTGAGCTTAGAGCTGGTGTAGTAATCGGTTCAGGCTCTGCATCTTTTGAGATGCTTCGCTACCTAACCGAACGTATTCCAGTGATGATCACTCCTAAGTGGGTAAACGTTCGTATCCAACCGATTGCGGTTAGAGATGTCTTGAGATATCTAGTTGGTGCTGCCGGTGTGAAGCAGGAACTGAACCGATACTTCGATATCGGTGGACCAGAAGTATTCACATATAAGGAAATGATGATTCAGTATGCCGAGGCAGCTGGTCTTCGTAAACGTCACATCCTTCCTTTGCCAGTACTAACCCCAAGACTCTCAAGTGGTTGGGTAGGGCTAGTCACACCAGTTCCAATTACCTTGGCAAGAAGACTCATCGACAGCCTTAGAAATGAAGTTGTTGCAAAAGATGAGAGCATCAAAGAATTCATTCCAGATCCTCCGGCAGGGCTAACCACGTTTAAGCGTGCTGTTTCACTAGCTCTCACCAGGATCAAGGATGCCAACGTAGAAACTCGTTGGAGCAATGCTTCACTGCCAGGTTCTCCTAGCGAACCGCTTCCAACAGACCCTAAGTGGGCTGGTGGTTCGCTATACACAGACATTAGAACTGA
>Ga0209400_1002600_pt1 | contig 13593 bp, 8 predicted proteins | sample M_130807_EF_Meta_FD_187313 | JGI IMG/M metagenome (GOLD analysis project Ga0209400, IMG submission 187313) | Freshwater microbial communities from Lake Montjoie, Canada to study carbon cycling - M_130807_EF_MetaG (SPAdes) (version 2) | ecosystem: Environmental > Aquatic > Freshwater > Lake... | reverse complement strand
ATCAAATAATGCGAGGTTTTGGTGAACAAGATGTTTATCCTTCGATTGAAGAAAAAGCAGCCATGTTACTCTACCTAGTGATAAAGAACCATGCCTTCGTAGATGGCAACAAGCGCATAGCTGCGGGGTGTTTTTTATTATTCCTGGAGCGAAATGGAATTCTTTACACTAATACTGGACAGACCATTATAAGCAACGAAGCCTTAGCCACTCTAACATTATTTGTAGCAGCGAGTAAAGCTGAAGAGATGGAAACAGTGAAAAAACTATTAATTAGCGTACTAAATAGAAATATGAAATAATATGAGGAGAGCGGTCTATGAATCCTGACGATTAAATTTTTGACTCCGAAGCGGATATTCCCATTCTCAACAAATTTTTAACATTATGAAGGAAGGAATTTACATCAGGTGGAGGCTCAAATCGATTTGATTGTTTCTTTTACCCCATAATTTACTATCTTTAGTCAGGTGGCCATACCTGATGACTTCAACATACTTTTTATACAATGAAATATATTCTGCTTTTTATCCTTAGTTTTTTATTTGCCGGAAATTTGGTGAAAGATGCCTCAAACAAAGAAGTGCCACCGGAAGAAATGGAACGCATTTATAATGAGATAAAAACGCCGTTCAAATATGGTGTGGTTTTTAAGCATCCCGATACAACTAAATTGGTGGACAGCCCCACTATTTTCCGTAAAAACAAGAGATGGTATATGACCTATATTGTTTTTGACGGAAAAGGTTATGAAACATGGCTCTCGGAAAGTGACGACCTCCTGAACTGGAAACCAAAAGGGAAAATAATGTCATTTTCGGAAAATACCTGGGACGCTAATCAAAAAGCGGGTTATGTTTCTCTCGTCAATACCCAGTGGGAAGGAGACTATGCGGTGGAAAAATATCAGAACAAATACTGGTTGACTTATCTGGGTGGAAATACAGCAGGCTATGAATCGGGTACCCTGAAAATTGGTCTGGCCACCTCTCCCGTAGCGTCGAAACCCAAAATATGGCAAAACAATCATGAACCTATTCTTTCACCAGATGATGAGGATGCCCGATGGTTTGAAAATAATACTATTTATAAAAGTCTGGTTATACGGGATAAAAAACAGCATACCGGTTACCCTTTTGTCATGTATTACAACGCAAAAGGGGATACTGCACGCTATGAAAGTATTGGTATGGCGGTTTCCAAGGATATGATTCATTGGAAACGGTTTGGGAAAGATCCTGTGATGACCAAAGGCAAAGGAATTTGTGGTGATGCTCAAATAGCTCAAATTGGGGACATGTATGTCCTGTTTTATTTTGGCGCATTTTGGAAACCCGGTGCTTTCGAAAGATTTGCCTGTTCCTATGATCTCATACACTGGACAGACTGGAATGGTCCTGATTTGATAGCTCCTTCCGAAAAGTACGATAAAACGTATGCGCATAAGCCCTGGGTCATTAAATGGAAGGGCGTTGTATATCATTTCTACAATGCCGTTGGAGAAAATGGCAGGGTCATTGCATTAGCTACCTCTAAAGATTTATTAAATAACAGGTAATTAAATAGGATAAGGCCGCAATGCTTTGCCTTTCTATCCCACCTTTAAACACTCATTATCCATTTGTTACAGTTTTTCAATTTCTTCCTTTGTCAGCCCAGTATATTTCATTATCTTTTCAATGGATTCGTTTTCTGCTTTCATAAAACTTGCTATCTCTATTTTTCCCTCTGCTTTTCCTTCTATTTTACCTTCAATAATTCCCTCTACCTTTCCGTCATCGTGGGCAGTATTAAAAGCACCATTTAAATCTCGGAATACTTTTAAACTACGCTCATATTCTTCCATTTCTTTAGGATCCAGTTTAGCTAATTCTGCTTTATCAAATGCTTGTTGGAATAATTCATCTGCTAATAAGTTGGAAATGACCGTTTTTTGTCTTTATTAAAAAATGAAGCTAGAGGGATCGCGTCTTAAACTCAGTCTATGTAGGTTTCTTTGAAAATATTCTTCCCTTGGATAGTTTCTTGAATTTGAAGTTACGGGACAATCGACAAGCGTATATAAATGTTTGTTCATTTCGTTTGTTGAACAATAACATAAGAGTTGGTGTCTTAATCTAATCCCTTTGGAGTTTCCAACCTGAACAATTGAAACCTGAATAGATATCATATTTTTACATTTATGTAGATACAATGTAATTACTTCTTATTTTGTTTCATACCAACATCTCTAACCTAACATTATCCCCATCACTTCTTTAATGTTTCCAAAACGATGATCTGTTTCATAAAAATAAAGATCAGGGTTTACCTCATTTTCTTCCATGTATGATCGAAGTTCATCAAAATTTAGCAGTTCATCTTCCGTTGCCAAATGAATGGCATATCTATTTCCCTTATAGTTCTTCAGATTTGTTAGGACAAAATGTTCAAACTCTTCGAGTTGGCCTATATACTCGGATGTAAATATCCATTTTTCTCCGGTTTTAAAATTTTCCTGTACTGTGTCCTTTGCCGGAAGTAAAGTTTGGGTTGGCCTCCAACTAGGATTTATGGCATGTGCTACCACTCTTTCATCCCTGAATTTTGCACGAAAATAGTTGGTATAAAATCCTCCTAATGAGGTGCCAACGACAAATATGGTACCAGTGTGGTGTTCTTCAATGAGTAGGTTTATCTCTGCTATCGCCTCTTTAGGTTCATGACTGAGCTGAGGGGCTATTAATTCATAATCAGCGTCAAGATGATATTCTTTCAAATACGCATTGATTTCCTCTGCTTTCTGACCCTGCCCGGAATTAAAGCCATGGAGCAAAATAATTCTGTTGAGCTTCATTACATTAGTATTTAATTACCATTCAACAAGGTAACCAAATTCGGCTAAACGCTTTTTCAGGTTCAAGTAATTACTTTTGGGAACAAGAATCTGGTAATCCTCCGCTTTATGGACTAGGTTTTTAATCAATGGGTCCTGGGCAATTAATTTTACGAGTTCCTGATTGTCCTTTGGTAATTTGAAAACAAAACAATCAGCTACCATTTTCAGTGGATTCACCTTTTTGAGTAGGTTACTAAAAAAGGTTTGCCAGTTCTCGTGTAATTCGCCAAATATTTGTTTGAAAAGTTCAATTTTTGCGTTGAGTTCTTCTTTACTGCGAATATTTTTAAGAAAAATACGCGCATCTGTCTTAAAGGTTAATGCGTTTATTTGTTCTGCAAAATTTCCCAGCGTATTCAGGTATTGGCTATCTGCTTTGGCTAAATGAATAAGCAGAGAAGTATCAGAAAGGGTGATATCAATGCTTTTCGTTTTAGGGACTTGATATTCTTTCGATAAACCGCAAATATAATCGCCCAGCGGGGTTCGTTTAACCGCAATAAGGCCATCCCAGGCCGAAGACGCTGTGACACCAAATTCATCTGCTTTAACTTCGTCATAGACCAGTTCGCACAGACCCAGCGCAGCAAAAAGGAAAAAGTTACCTCGGAGGATCGGTAATTGTATGGCTTTTTTATAAAGATTAGAGCCGATGGACTTTTTAAAATTATCCTTTGAACCAGCCTCTAAGGTAAGTTTTTGATAAGCATCATGTCGATCTAAAACTTCCAGATGAACAATTTTATAAGTAGCATGGCTCAGTATATTTTTAAATGGAACATAGCTGTTTGCAGGAAGAGCCGCCAGCAAAGAAAGCATTTGAAATTCATAGTTAAAGAAGATATAATCTTCAAAATGGCCAAGACCTTTTACGTCTGGTAGTAATATTGGGGGGGTTGAAAAATAACCTACATAATTTTTTTTGAAAAATTCCCGTAGGACATTATGTGGCTCAGAATGAATTTTCTGAAGATTTACCAAATGGGGAATGATGCTGGCAAGCATATTTGTTCGCAATAATTTGTGCCGTTTTAATTCAGAATTAGGAAAAAACTCCTTGATTTGAATCATTCGCTGCACTTTTGTAAGTCCACTGGGTAAGGGACGTTTTTTAGTAGTATAGCTTATTTCATTTTGCTTAAAATAAATAGAAAGCCGGCTAAAATCGGTGAAAAATAATTCCTCCACTTCATTAAAGGAATGACTTCCCTGCGGCAAAGTTTCCATTGGGGTGAGTTCCGACTCTGGCGGAAGTTTATACCAGTTGATCAGAATTTTCCGTAACGTTCGCGGCAAATATATGTAGGCATAATCTTCTGATCTACGGTCCCATGATTGCGACCTTACGGGGAACATGGAGTAAATGGGATTTATATTCGTTTCATTATAAATATAAATGGATTGTACATTGGAAATTACGTGCATATTAAACCCTAATTCCTCTTTTACCTGATAAAAACCCATAATACCATTTAAAAGCAGCAAATCCCATGCTTTCTGAGCATCTTGGCTCAAACACTCGCGGAAATAAGCATAAGGTTCCGGACCAGAAAACAATACTGCAATGGCATTGTAAATATCAGGTTTTGTTTTCAATGGAATATCTGAAAATTTAGCCGGAAGCATCAGCCCGTATCCCATTTTGCGAAGCTCATCGCCATATTTTGGAAAAACTTTATGGAAGAATGGCAACCAGTTTTTTTGCAAGAAATCTTTCGTAAATTCCTTATCGAGCACCTCGCAAATTTCTGAATGTAGATTACTGTTTGTATTCATTTTGCCAGTAACATTTTAATATCATCCTCTGTCAATGCTTTTGTATTAGCGCCATCGGCAGAAATAATATGGTCAAAAAGTTCCTTTTTCAAATCTTGAAGTAACAGTATTTTTTCTTCGATACTGCCTTCCGCTATCAGTTTATAGGCGTGTACTTTATTGACCTGACCCATTCTATGGGCACGGTCAATAGCCTGATTTTCAGCCGCTACATTCCACCAGGGATCATAAATAAAGATCGTGTCTGCTGCGGTAAGATTGAGGCCTGATCCACCCGTTTTTAAGGTAAGCAAAAACACCCGGCAATCGGCATCATTTTGAAAACGGTCCACCAATGACTGTCGATCTCGGGACGAACCAGTCATGGTCACATAGCCAACGCCCATTTCATCGAGCCGTGTGCTTATACTTTCAATGGCCGCGAGAAAGTTAACAAAAACCAATGCTTTATGTCCATTTGCGAGTGATTCGAGGAGTTGTTCGACAAGCAAATCACATTTGCCACCTTCTATCCGTCCATCTGTAATAGCTTCAGGAATGGTAGCAATCTGCCGGAGTTCATTTAGCGCCTGAAAAACATAAAACTGAGAATTATTCACCCCTTTTTCGCTAATCTGTTTGGGTATTTCTGACGCATAATATTGCCGGCGTTGTTCATAAAACCGTTTTTGATCATCGCTCATCGGGACAAAAATGGTTTGAACGACCTTGTCTGGCAGCTCCTTCAAAACATCCCGTTTCAGTCGTCGCAAGACAAAAGGGTATATTTTTTTCCGCAAATGCTGGATAGCAGCCTGGTCATTATTTTTCTGAATAGGATGAAGGAAGTCCTCCGTGAATTGCGACAGGCTTCCAAAAAGAGCTGGATTTAGAAAGTGAAAAAGAGCGTATAATTCTCCTAAATTATTTTCAATGGGGGTACCACTCAATGCGAGACGATGTTCACTATTCAACAATAAAACCGCTTTTGTAGTCTGTGCATTCAGATTTTTGATATTTTGCGACTCATCGAGGATAACATAGAAAAATGATTCCTCTTTCAGGTTTTCAATATCGTTACGCAATGTGGCATAAGTGGTAAAAATCAAATGGGCGTTTCGCATATTTTCCTTATCCCTGCTATTCCCATAGAGCGTGTAAGTTGTCAGTTGCGGGGCAAAACGCCTAACCTCCCTGTCCCAATTGAACAACAAACTTTTAGGCATCACAATGAGGCTCGGCTTGGTCTGTTTGGGATAAATATTGGCAAGTAAAGTTAAAGTTTGAAGCGTTTTACCGAGGCCCATATCGTCGGCAAGGCAACCGCCCATCTTATTTTCATGCAAATAATTAAGCCATTTGTAACCTTGTACCTGATATGGACGCAGGGTTGCTGTCAAAGAAGGTAATTTGGGTTTTGATTTTTCGATTTTATTAAAGCCTTCGTAAAAGGTACGCGATTTTTGAAAGGTTTTTTCATTGGCTACCTCACCGATCAGGTCATCTAAAAAAGGGAAATCAAAAATGGAGACTCTTGCCGCTTTGCCCTTCTTTTTAAACATCCGCTCCAGGCGCTTTACATAACTTTCATTCAGTAGTGCATGTGATCCGTCACTTAGCAAAACATACTTGTTCTTGTTATATTGCTGAATGGCATCAAACAGGTTAATTTTCTCCCCATCGAAGTCAAAATCGGCATTTCCCTCAAAATAATCTACTTTATGGCTAAAAGAAACCTCGAGTTTAGGTTGAACCGCTCTTATTTTATAGGTCCGAAGTTTTTCTGCACCCAGTATGGTATATTGAGTCAATAGCTGCGGCAGTTCATTGTAAATAAAGGGGGCAGCTATTTCAACGGGCACCATGATCAGATTATCCAATATGGTCGGAATCTCCCCTTTACCCTTCTTTCCGCTATATTTACTCAGTAAATTTAACACATGAAGGCTCAAGGTATCCGTAGGTTCCTGATCAATGCTACGAATACTGATTCGATTCTCCAGTTCATTTATTTCTGCATAACAAGTCAGGTTGAATTGTTCGAGCACCTCTGTTGGTAACTCAGGCAGCTGCTGCGTTAATCGGATATACAGGGCATTTTGCTCATCAATTTTTTCAAAAACAAGGCATGGTTTCGCCTTAATACTATCTTTAGAAAAATCAACCTCTTTGAATCCGTCTAATTGCAGCGTTACATTTTCAATACTTGAGTAAAGAAGGGAGAGAAACAAGGTGAGTTCCTGACGTTCAAACTGTATATTGAAATGATTCAGTGCCTGATGGTTAACATTTGTAATGGTTATGGAAATAAATACCTTTTCTACCAGAGCAAATTGGGGCGTTACAATTTGAAAATCTTTTAAGGCCTCTCCCTCATGTTGAAGGATGATACTGGATTGCAAGGTATTTTCGGTTGACCCGGCTTCTATCTGCGCGATAATACGTCCTTCATGGGTTGAAAACGCAATAGGTATTCCATCCACATCCTGAACATGGACACAAAGGCGAAGTATATCCATTAAATAGGGAAATTCGCTCAGATAAATATTTTCTGACGACTTTTCCCAGTCAATGACGAAATCTCTCTTGTTTTGTATCTGCTCCATGGCGTGAAGCAGATTCCTTTCGGCGCCTTTATAATGCTGATAATTACAGGCAATTTCACCTCCTTTAGCGTTACACACTTTAAGATAGGCTCCGTGGAGGTCAAAATATATTCGAAAATAAATACTTTTGAACACCTCCATTTCCTGGGTTAAGTTTGATACTTTCCGAAAGGGGCTAAACGATTTTGAAAAGGAAAACTCTGACATATCTTTTAAGTGCAACGAGGGTTAAAACAATTTAATAGCCGCTTTCATTTCATTTTCTTCTTAAAGGTAAGAATAAGGAAAAGAATTTATTTGCAAAATTAAAAAATGGTTTATGAAACTTCGCATCTGTACAACATCCAGTATCAACTGTTTTTTACATGTAGAGAAATGATGCATCGATTCTCTAAATCCCCTTTTCGAAACATGTAATAAAAATGACCCTATTTGTCGTTGTGATTTAAAATTAGGGGGTTCACAAATAAATATTTATATTTACGCACCCTTTTCTTTAATTATGAAACGTTGATTAAGCTATCGTTCTGATAAAACTACTTCTCCAAATACCCTTAGCTATTTTGGCCATTTTCTCTTGCCTCAAGGCTATTTCTACAGGGGTGAATTTTTCATAATTACAGTATTCATTGCTTAGTTTAAATACAGATTTTTTATAACTATCCAATTTATCGGCAAAAAGCATTTGATTATCCAGCTTATTATTAATACTTGCTTCCAACAGGGTATAGTTTCCTAATCGATAAATATAGTCTTCCTGGATATCTGCTGCAAAATATAGTTCCCATGAAATGCCAGGATTTTCAGGCAAAATATGTTCGATGGTACTTATCGCTTCTTCGGGTTGATAATCTTGATTCGCTATTTGATTCTCCATTTTTACCAGGATATATTTTACTAAATCCTTTTTTCTCCTTGTATTCATCGTCACGGTAGAAAAGGCTTGCTCAAAATTATCATCTTGAACATAAATCGATGTCAAAGCCAAACAAATATCCTTCGCTGAAGTTAACTTTTTATGTGATATTTCTTTGGCCACTTCACTAAAGACTCTTTCCGCTTCATTAGGATTTAGACCACATAAATGGTATCTAAAAGTAATCATGGAAAGTTCTTTTAATACCTTTTTAAATTCCATTCTTGACAAATTATTCAGCGCTGCAATCATTAAGGAAAAACAAGTGGTTTCATTTAATAAATAAAGCAAATTCAGGGAAGATCTTTCTTCTTTTTTGTCCCATAAATCATCATTAGGATGGTTAAAAGCGGTATAAAAAAAACTGTTTTGCTCCAATTCGTTTAAAAAATGGATAGCTTTTTCCGGTGTATTAATTTCTCTTTTTATCGCCTTAAATAAGGAAGGTTGTCGTTCGAGTTTATTTTTGCTGTTCCAAAGCTGACGAATATAGGTAGTTAAATCATTCGTTCTTATCGTATCTGTCATATTTTGCCATTGACGTTCAGCTTCATTTAGATCGAGCTCCCCTAAATGATGCAATAATTTGAACAGATAATTCTTTAATAAATCTGCTGTTGATAACTTAACGCCTCGTGCATTGAGTGATTCAAAAACTTTATACGCATCCAAGTCATTGGTTACAACGATTTGAGTGAAAATAATTCCATTGCCGACTATTTTTTCCAAAAATTCAGATAAATCAGCGCCAGACTTAGTAAGATTGAAATGGCTTTGCAACTGCTCGAAATAATAATCAAAGGCATTTTGCAGTTGTTTTTGAGATGGTTTTAATTTTGAAAATGCGATTGGCTGCCTTAACTTTAACAACCAACTTTTATAATAATCGTCATTATTCCTGTTTAACGTAAGCTTTGGGTCGATGGATAATTTGGATAAGGAAAAATTACCCAAATACCTCTCTGTGATTTTATCAAATCTGATTTTGTTATCCTCTGTATCTATACCTTCAACAGACCATTTTTTGATTAATGAAGTGACAGCAAGGCATAAAATAGAGAGTGTAGTCAGTCTTTGCTGACCATCAATAATCCAATAACAATCCTTACTATCATTTTCAGGTTGCAAAACCATATAACCGAGATAATGCGTCTTATCATTTGGAATTTCCAGAATATCATGCCATAAGTCTTCCCAGTCGTCTTTTGACCACGAATAATCTCGCTGATAAATGGGTACCTTATAAGATTTCCCATTTCCAAGTATAGTATTCAATGTTATAAATTCCGACATTGCTTTTTCATTTAAGGCACTCGGATAAAGGTAGTCAATAAGGCTTATTAAATTCTATGTCATTTTCAAAGCTCAGAAGGTCAGCCGTTCCACATCGGTCATACAATCATTTTGGCAAATATTCCTGGCTAAAACCACATACGCTGGATTGGCATATTTGACAGAAGCCATTTTCAGGAGCCAGAGCGTATCGTCGTATTCCTTTTCTTTTATCTGTTTGAATTCCCATACTTTTTCATTTTTCAAATAGGGAATCAGCCATTGTAAACTTTTCTGAAGACCTTTACCATCGGTCGTTTCATAATTCCATAGATTAGCTCTCACCTTTTCAGCCAGCCTGGCGATTTTAAAAAATCCGGCAAGATTCATATTGGTATATCCCCAGGAAACCGTTCGTTCCAGTTCGAAAGGTTGGCTGCCGTCTGGTTTCATTTGACTTTGAATGCGGGATTTTGCCACTTCAATTTGCTTTTTAGCCAATTCAGGTTGATCAGTAAAAAGCGCGTAAGCCATAATTTGCACGTCGTAATAGGTTCCATGATTATTGTGTTCATCGGCCTCATCTTTACCCAAAGGGCTTTCGGTAAGCCACGATAAATAAGCAGCAAACCACTTTTTCAAGGACTTATGATCTTCTTTTGACCAATTTTTAGATTCTTGTAATAAGATTGTGGCATCAATGAGCCTGGGAAAAGAGCGCGTTTCTATGATACCAATACCTCTGCCCGTATTAATGCCGGGGATACCCTGACCAAAATTCAAATTAGGATTTTGAAGGGTTTCAGTATCCAGAAACCAGGTTTTAAGTAATCGGGCAGCATGAGCGGCATAGCGTTCATCTTTTGTAAAATAAAAAGCGAGGGCCAAAATTTCTGTATCATTGATGATATAATCCATTTCTTCTGAATCGCTTAAATCATAATATTCCGGATTACGCTCCCCATCTCTTCGGATGTAAGGAAGTCCATCGGGTTTGGTAGTATCGGCCCACCAATAAGGCGCCTGACTCATATAATCATGTTTATCTCCACTTGGCGGCACCTTTTTTTTATTCATTACAGAATAAAGCTTCCCTTCATTTAAAATCAGATCAGCCGTTGCTTTAACTTCCTGTAAAGCCATTAATTTTTCTGGATTACGGCTGGCAATGGCCTTTTTATTTTTTAACAATACTTCCCCATGGAGGAGTAAGGTTGAAGGGGCCTTTTGGGCTAATCCGGAGGTGTTTAAACTTAAGGTAAAAACGAATAAAACGACAATAAATCTGGTAAACATTTCAATAAGGTTTAATGAATGGAAGATACATTTATTTCAATTGAAATGAACCTTACCAGGAATGTTTTTGGGTGGTTAAAAATTCGTTCATCCATCTTTCATGGTTTTTCAACACCTCTTTGTATTCCGGACGTTCCGCCAGATTATCCCTTTCCAAAGCATCTTTTTTATAATCATATAGTTCCACCGCAACAGGTTTTACAGTCCCAAGAATTTTTTTATCTCTAAAATCCTCCTGATACCAGGCAACATAGCGATATTGCTTAGTCCGAATGGTGTATCCCATGATTTTATCTTGTTTACGAGGATACTGACTTTGGGCATAGCTTTTAACTTCCGTTTTTGGATTTCTCAAAATGGGAACTAAACTTTTTCCAGCTAATCCATCAGGCAATGTTAGTCCGGCTAAATCGGTCAGCGTTGGAAATATGTCAACAAATTCCGACAAACCATTTGCCTTTTGACCTCCTTTGAAGCCTGGAGAAGAAATAATTAATGGAGCACGTGTAGCTTGTTCGTAATTGTCATGTTTGCACCAAAGGCCATGGTCACCGAGATGCCAGCCATGATCACCCCAAAGGACAATAATGGTGTTTTTGTCCAGTCCAGACCTTTCCAATTCATCTAATAACTTGCCCACCTGGGCATCCATATAACTGACAGCTGCATAATAACCGTGAATAAGTTCTTTTTGAACGTCCTCATTTTGGGGTACATCACCATCGTTAAATCTTTCAAAATTACTTTTAAAATAGCTATTAATTAATTCGCCAGAATTTTGCGCTGCATAGTCAGGCGCTCCATTGCTCAAATGCTGTACAGGTGAAATTTTTATTTTCGACAGGTCGTACATATCCCAGTATTTCTTTGGAGAAATAAAAGGTAAATGAGGTTTAACGAAGCCAACGGCATAGAAAAACGGCTTTTTTTCTTTGGCAAACTGGGATAGCATGGCCACTGCTTTTTTAGCGACGATACCATCCGTGTAAGCATCATCGGGAACATCGGCAGATTCTACGGCAGGACCCCTGTTTTTTGAAAGAAACTCCACTAATTCTGCACCATCCAGCCCTCGTGCTTTTGCATCAGCCTCAATTTTAGCCAGTTTAGCCTTTGTTTCTTTTGATTGATACCCATTTGTTGGATTTTCGTACCCTTTTGCATAATCTTCCGGCATCATTTTACCGTAAGTACCCGTAGGGATAGACCATGAGCGTACATCCATGCCTTTATCGACAGAACGTTGATCGAACATTTTTCCAATGGTAGCAGTGGTATAGCCATTTTCCCTAAAATACTGGGGAAGGGTAACAATATTTGGCACCATATCCCGAATTTGAGTTTTCAAATCCCAGACTCTGGTATAATCGGGTCTTTGACCTGTCAGCAGACTTGCTCTGGTAGGTGCACAAACTGCTTGCTGGCAATAATTATTCATAAAAACGGTCCCCATTTTTGCCAATCGATCAATATTTGGGGTAATCATTTGACTTTCGCCATAACAATTAAGCATGGGCTTTAAATCGTCCACGGCGATAAAAAGCACATTTGGTTTAGCCTTTTGGGCAAACAAGTTGATATTAAAAAGGGAAATACAGACAGCAGCGAGCTGGAAAAATATTTTTGTCATAAGGTCAATTTTGGTGCTGGATGATTTTAAAGATTATAGTCCTGTACTTTTTTTCTGTGCATTTTTTTTGTCCACATTACTTTTATGTCTGCCACTTCCATCGGCATCATCCATAATGCCCCCTTCAGGATTAATGGATTTTAATACAGCAGAAAGTCTCTGTCGGGCGGACATCGCTATTTCATCTTTTGAATCAGCGGGAATCAATATTTCCTCAAACGGCGCATTTCTCATATCAAAAAGTTCATTAGCCCTATTTAACTTCCATTTTTCCTCTCTGACATACCATTGATTGCCAAGTTCCATAAAAATCCATTCCCGAGGTGTTCCTTTTTCACCTTTCAGCTGAGGCGCGAAACTTTTCCCATCTAATATCACATTTCCAGGTAATTTAGCACCCGTCAAAGCTGCAAAAGTGGGCATCCAGTCGGTTGCATCAACCAAATCATCTATCACTTTCCCCGATTGACCTCCCCCTTTCCAGTTGACTATCCACGGAACTAAACTGCCACATTCGAGCATATCTCCTTTTTTTCCTGACAGTTTTTTTCCTTGAACGGTAGCTCGCGAAGCACCTTCGGCCGCTGTACCGTTATCTCCCACAAAAACGATGATAGTATTCTGCCTCATTTTTAAGCTATCCAATGCTTTTACCAATTTACCGACCAATTTATCCATATAATTAATATTATCGGTATAAAGATCTTTACTATCGGGTTTACTATCGGGCGTAGGTAAAATTTCACCATGAATATGCGACATAGAATAGTAGGCAAAAAACGGTTTATTCTTATTTTTTGAAATAAAGTCAACCACTTGATTATGCATCAGATCGGGCAGATATTCTCCATCCAGGAGAGGTACTATTTCTCCGTTTTTTGTATAAGATTTATTCGCCGGCTGGGTGTTCCAATATTTACCACTGGCCTGGAATCGCATGTATTGATCGAAGCCAAAATCAGAAGGTTGCAAGGGAAATTGCGACCATTTTCCCACCATTAAGGAGGTATAACCTGCTGTTTTCAACACACTTGGCAAGCATATTTCTTTAGAAGGTTCCAATTTACCAACCCTATCCTGATTTGTTGTACCTGTTCTAAAAGGTTGTCGTCCAGTCAGAATCAACGCTCTGGAAGGGCCACACAAGGGGGCAGTATAACCATGGGTAAAACGCATGCCAGTGCTCGCCAGTTTGTCAATATTTGGCGTTTTAAACTGATCCGACCCATAGCAGCTGATA
>Ga0209400_1002597_pt1 | contig 13604 bp, 12 predicted proteins | sample M_130807_EF_Meta_FD_187313 | JGI IMG/M metagenome (GOLD analysis project Ga0209400, IMG submission 187313) | Freshwater microbial communities from Lake Montjoie, Canada to study carbon cycling - M_130807_EF_MetaG (SPAdes) (version 2) | ecosystem: Environmental > Aquatic > Freshwater > Lake... | reverse complement strand
TGGAGCACATGAATGATAATTTTGAAAACGTGTATTTCATTCCTGGTAATCATGATTTGTATTATCGAGATAAGCGCGACATACAAAGTGTGGAATGGGCAAAGCATCTCCCCCGTGTACAGATATGCAACGATTGGTTTAGCAGTGGCGACGTTGTTATTGCTCCTTGGCTTGTAGCCGATGACCACAAGCGTATTCCCAAACTAAAAGGCAAGTACATGTTCGGGCATTTTGAACTGCCCGGTTACATGATGAACGCCATGGTAGAGATGCCGGATCACGGTGAGGTTCGCAGAGAAGACTTCAACAACTTTGAACATGTGTTCACCGGACACTTTCACAAACGTCAAACCAAAAAGAACATCACCTACATTGGCAATTGCTTTCCGCACAACTATGCTGATGCTGGTGACGACGATCGTGGCATGATGATTCTAGAATGGGGTAAAGAGCCAGAGTTTCATGCCTGGCCGGATCAACCTCGCTATCGTGTGCTGGGCCTGGCCAACATCATTGACAATGCACCTAATTTGTTGGCACCAGGTATGCATGTGCGTGTGCAGTTGGACATTGAGATATCGTATGAAGAGGCCAACTTCATCAAAGAAACCTACATCAAAGACTATGGCTTGCGAGAGATGGCCTTGATACCCAATAAAAACTCATCTGTAGACACTGACATGGCACCTGGTGAAGTCAAGTTTGAATCAGTGGATCAAATTGTCACGGACCAAATCACCAACATTGAGTCAGAATTCTACGATAACAAATTGCTGTTGAAAATTTACCAAACACTATGAGTTGGAGATCTGTTCAGTTAGGATCAAATAATTGTGACCAAGACAATGTAATTTTAAAGTTATTTGATAGTCAGTCAGTAAAATATGTAGGAGACGATTTAGAGTTTGCAAAACATCTAAATCAGGACGATCGTGCAGAAAATTTAATATTGATAATAAATCAGTCAATTTGGTGTTCTGAATTGATTTCGTTATGTAAAACTCAATTGACAGATTCAATAAAAACTTTTTATATTGGCATCAACAGATACTGTGTCAAAGGCAACGATACCACAATCGATTTTAAAATATCAGAAAATAAAGGTAAAGATCTGATTGATTTTATTGATAGTCAAATTCAAACCTATGGATATCTGACCAAGTTGTCAGGACATTTTGACCTAGACCAAGGCAGATATTTCAACTTTGTACAACCTCTCACGTGGCTTTATGGAAACAAAACAACAAACCAAAGTAACTGAACAGAATAAAAGTGATTTTTTTCTAAGGATGTACTACCACCAAACTGCAACCAAAGATCAATTGGTCAATTTGGATTTACTTAAAGAATCCACAGTTGTTCTTGTTGATTGTTGTGGCTGGCATTATAAAAAATTGTTTCCTCAGAAATCTGTCATTGGATTCGAAGCAATCAAAACAATTAAAAATTTTAATTTAGACAAAACATATTTTGATCACTTGATTGACAATCAACACGATCATTGCATCGGTTGGCCACCCATATCCATTGACAATTGCGCTGTGGTATTTGATAAATCTCCGTTGTTAAAATATCGTACTCTAGATCAGTTGTCTAGTATACTCGTTGATGTTACAAACAAGTACATGCCCAACACAATGATACTAGAGCAATCACTAACGTTTGTAGACGACGATAGATTGGTTGATCGATTTTATAATTTTGCAAAATTTAAAATCAATGGATACATTGTAAATAAATTTAACTACAATGCTGATCTCATGCACATCTCTGTTGTGTTCCAGAAAAAATTTAAACAGTCATGACAGATATAGTTGCAATCGATTTTGTACCCGGAACCCACGGACATTTCCTTGAAAAAACACTTAACAAATTTTTCAATATTACTCCTGACATATCTGAAACATTTACACCAACAGGTACAAGCCATAATAAAACACTTGATTATTATAACAATAGGTTGTTTCGTGCTGAACATTGGTCCGATCTTTACGCGAATCAACTAACCAGCATTAAAAAAATAATATCTATTAGATTTGATCTGGCAGATTTGTTACTAGTATCATCAGTGAGTCTACTACGTGCTGGTGATTGTAACATCAACAACGACCATCTTGAAATTGATACTGTTAGTAAATTAACAAGGTTTTATCAATCAACGTTGGAACAGATTTATACAGCATATCCATTTTTAGATCAAACACAAGCATCTATACCTCGATATGTTCTTAGAGAATTTTTTAAATTTGGTTTTAAAAATCCCAGTACAAGCGGGTATTGGCTTAAACAACAGTTGATGGTATACCCCGATCACTGTGAAATTTGTTATTTTAATTTTTCTTCTTTCTACAATATCAATGACCTTGTGTCAGACATCAAAACTATAGAAAAATTTGTAGGACGAAAGTTTGATTTTTCTCCAGATTTTTACCAATATTACAAAAACTTTTTGAGTTTTATACCTTACCAATTTCATAAACAACAATGCGATATCATAATTGAACATGTCAAGTCCGGCAGCGAGGTGGACATTCCAAAACTAACCATGTTTCAGGAAAGTTATATCAACGGTTGTTTAGAAAACATCTACAACAAGGAAATGCCTTTTCACCAAGATAGGTACTTTACTTCTACTAAAGATATGCTATACTATATAGAGAACTTGGCCCCTAATTTATGATCCAAATAAAAAATCTTACTGTTAAAAACTTCATGAGTGTGGGTGCGGCCACTCAGGCCATCGACTTCGACCGTAACGATCTTACACTAGTGTTAGGCGAAAACTTGGACCTAGGTGGTGATGGTAGCCGCAATGGCACAGGCAAGACCACAATCATCAATGCCTTGAGTTATGCCTTGTATGGGCAAGCACTTTCAAACATCCGCAAAGACAACTTAGTAAACAAGACCAACGGCAAAAACATGCTGGTCAGTTTGGACTTTGTTGTTAATGGTCAAGAGTACAGAATTGAGCGTGGGCGTAAACCCAATGTGTTGCGTTTCTACATCAACAACGAACACAAAGCCGCCGAAGACGAAGCACAAGGTGATTCAAGAGAAACACAAGATGCTATTGAGCGTGTGATGAACATGAGTCATGACATGTTCAAACATGTGCTGGCCTTGAACACTTATACAGAACCTTTCCTGAGTTTAAAAGCCAACGATCAAAGAACTATTATCGAGCAGTTGTTGGGTATTACTTTGTTGAGTGAACGTGCTGATGCAATCAAAGAACTTAATCGGCAGACCAAAGATGCTATTCAAGCCGAAGAGTTCCGAATTCGTGCTGTACAAGAAGCCAACAAACGCATTGAAGAACAAATTGAAAGCCTACGCAAGCGCCAACACCTTTGGATTGCCAAGCGTGACGAAGATGTAGGCAAACTAGAACAGGGCATTGCAGATCTTGAACACATAAACATCGATGCTGAAGTACAAGCACATAGAGATCTAGAAGCATTCCATGTCAAGAAAAAGTCCATTGATGAGGCCAATCGATACATTCGTCAAATTGATTCAGACGATGTTAAACTAAAAAAGTTACTAGAAAAACTCAAAACAGAAATTACGGCATTAGATGCTCACAAGTGTCACTCATGTGGTCAAGACCTGCACGATGACAAACAAGATGAGTTAAAGCAGGCCAAACAGGCTTTGGTGCAAGAAACTGCACTACAACTCTTGGCCAATGATACTCAACGCCTGGAACACACAGATACCATTGTCAAGATCGGTGCCTTAGGTACTGCGCCCACAGTGTTCTATGATTCGCTAGAACAAGCATTGAACCATCGCAATACTGTAGAAACCTTGCGCAAGGATTTGGTCTCAAGACAAGCGGATGTGGATCCTTACGAAGAACAGATAACAGACATGCAAGGTCAAGCCTTGCAAGTTGTGTCTTATGACACCCTGAATGAACTCACTCGTTTACAAGATCATCAAGAATTCTTGCTCAAACTGTTGACGTCAAAAGACAGTTTTGTTCGAAAGAAGATCATTGATCAGAACTTGAGTTACCTAAATGCCCGACTTACACACTACCTGGATCGCATCGGATTGCCACATACTGTGAAGTTCCAAAACGATTTGACTGTGAGCATTGAGGAACTGGGCCGAGAACTAGACTTTGACAATTTAAGTCGCGGTGAACGCAATCGTTTGATACTAAGTATGAGTTGGGCATTCCGCGATGTGTGGGAAAGTTTATACAGTCCTATTAACTTGTTGTTTATTGATGAATTGATCGACAACGGTTTGGACACACAAGGTGTAGAAAACGCCCTGGCCTTGCTGAAGAAAATGAGCAGAGAACGTCACAAATCAATTTGGCTTGTTTCTCACAGAGATGAACTGGCCGGACGAGTGGAGAACATTCTCAAAGTTATCAAAGAAAACGGATTTACCAGTTACAACACCGATGTTGACACAGTTTGATCTAGCACAAGTTCGTGTACTACACATCGAACCTACCACTATGTGCAACGCCAGTTGCCCGCAGTGTGGTCGCGAGGATCCTGCGTTCTACCAAGATGCAGTTCATCGCAGTGAGATTAGATTAGAAAACATCGGCCAGTTATGGCCAGTTGAGCACATTCCTAACTTGGAAAAAATGTTCATGTGCGGCAACTTTGGCGAACCAGCAGCCGCAAAAGACATTGTCGAAATTTATAAATATTTTAGACAGCACAATCCAAACATTGTGTTGGGTATGAATACCAATGGTAGCATTCGTACACCTGCTTGGTGGCAAGAACTAGCACAAGTATTCAACCAAAATTATGATTATGTGGTGTTTAGTATTGATGGTCTTGAAGATACCAATCAAATCTATCGACGCAATACTGTTTGGTCTAAGATTATGGAGAATGCACAGGCATTTATCAACGCTGGCGGCTCAGCACACTGGGATATGTTGGTATATGAACACAATCAACATCAGGTAGAACTTGCCCAAGATCTAGCCAAGAGCATGGGATTCAGTTGGTTCAGGGCCAAGGTTAGCAAACGTTTTCATACTGCTCCAGTGGAGTTCTTAAAGCCGCCTCAAGGATATAATCTTCCTAATGTCAACGAGTCAAGCACCAAAATCAGTTGCCATGCGCTCAATGAACAAAGTGTTTATATTGCCGCCGACGGTAGTTTGTTGCCATGCTGTTGGTTTGGTGCTGAAGTATTCTCTCTGGACAGTCAGGCACAACACCTGCTCAAAGAGTGGAACCAACAGTTGATTCCAAGTTGGCAGGAGTCTCCGCACAGAATTTGTCGCATGACTTGCAGTCAAGATCCTGATGGAACCAGTTTTAGCAAGCAATGGAAAATAGAGCAACAACTAAAATGACATATGATGTGGTAATTTTAAGTGTGCCAAGGATTGCTCCAGTTCGTCCTCAGTCTGCGCCGGGCATTCTCAAATCTCTGTGTAATCAGGCTGGCAAAACAAGTCGTGTTCTAGATATCAATAAAGATTTTTTTATCAACTTTGTGAAAACACACGGTCAGGCTGCCAAAGACATTGATGATTATTTTGTTTTGTTTAACAAGACATTGTCGGCCGAAACTGATGCAGTCTATCAGGCCTGGATCAAACAATGGGTCGATACTGTACTAGAACATCAACCCACAGTATTGTGCATTAGTGTTTTCAGTTGGCAATGTCAGCGATTTGTTTTAGACTTGTTGAAAAAAATACGTCCAGTATATGCTGGCACAATCATAGTAGGCGGTCAAGGCCTGGTCAACAGTCAGAACATGAGTTCGCATTGGGCACCACGAGCCAGTTATGCTGAAGACTTGCTGTCAACAGGACTTATTGATTACTATCTCAAAGGTGAGACTGAGCATACATTTCCAAGATTTTTAGCAGGCGAGCGTGACCTTCCAGGACTGAATAATACAAACGCAACACCGTTGTTGGATGCAAATCTAATTCCGTTTGCGGATTACAGCGACCTAGATATCGGAACATACCAAAATGGCTACCCAGGTGGTGTATTACCAGCAGAAAGTTGTCGAGGATGTGTGCGTAGTTGTATCTTCTGCGAGATGAGTTCTGAACACGGTGCTTATAGAGCACGTCGAGGATCTCTACTGGCCCAGGAGTTGATACACTACCATGAAAACTACCAAGTGCAACATTTTTATTTTCATGATGATTTGATCAATGGAAACCTACATGACTTTGACGAATTCTTAGATACCATACTTGAATACTACAAACAAAAAAGTCTGCCAGATAGATATTTTTCCATCAGTGGCTACTGGATCATTAGATCAAAGCGACAGTTTGACGAAAACAAATTTCACAAGTTTTGGCGTGCCGGTGGAAATACTCTGGTCACTGGCGTAGAAACTGGCAGTGATAGATTGCGTAAAAAAATGCGCAAAGGATTTACCAACTTAGATTTAGAATTCAATCTTGAACAACTGACCAAATACAAAATGAAGTTTTACTTTATGTTGATCTCTGGACTGCCCGGCGAAACTCTAGAAGACTTCGACCATACATTAAACATGTTGACCAAATGGCAACATTTTGTGGCAGCCGGCAGTATAATTGGTATTAACTTGGGTACCACTGCCACACTGGAACCTGGAACGGAAATTTACAACAACTATCAAAAGTACAATCTAGTGGGACTCAAAGGCCAGCGACCGCAAAGTATCAACTGGATGTGTACTGAAACTCCTGAATTAGATTACAAAGAGCGTGTGCGCAGGCGAGTGGCCTTGCAAGAGCACGTGGTCAAATTAGGCTATCCTTTGTGGAAGGGTGATGATCATTTGAAAATCATCATTGACAAGTACAAAGAAAACATTGAAGTTTGGGAGGGTTAATGCAACTGTCCATAGACTTTGATTACAATGATTTTTTTGCTGTGCCTGACATAAAAATTTCCTTAGACAACTTATGTTTGCATCACGGCAAAGTAAATGAACATTTTGAGTTTGATATCGATCTTGAAGATGGGCCGCATCAATTGACCATTGATCACCATGGCAAAAAGATAGACTGGACCACAGATGATCAAGATCATCATGTGTTTATTAAAAAGATTTGTTTTGATCAAATCGACCTAGATCAAATTGATTACTGTAAACTCACACACCTGGGACGGTTTTATCCTGAATATGAATCTAGTTATCAAGCAAGTTGTCACGCACGTGGACTTGAACTTCCTGAGTTCATTTGCCCCAATCATTATCTCGGGCACAACGGCTGTTGGAAGTTGGATTTTGAGTCTCCAGGACTGTTATGGATTATTACACAACAGAATCCTAGTGGCATGCACCTTGAAGACACAATATTTTCCACAAGCGGTCATGTGTTGCAGGAAATAAAAGATTTTTTCAAATTAAATGTTTAACTACGATCTAATAGATGAATATCAAATTGAAGTAACCACTTACTGTAATGCCGCGTGTCCGCAATGTCCTCGTAACAACAACGGTTCAGGTGTGAATCCGTATCTGTCTCTTGAACACTTGCCCAGAGCAGTGATTGATTCAGCATTTGATAATGAATTGTGCAGTAGACTTCGCCAGGTGTTCTTTTGTGGCAGTTACGGCGATCCTATCATGCATCCAGAGTTCCTGGATATCTTGAGAGACTTTAGACGCAAGAGCCCCACGCTGTGGTTGTATATTCATACCAATGGTGGTGCGCATTCAACAGAGTACTGGCAAGAGATGGCCGAGATCATTGGCGGTTATGGTCAAGTTGATTTCAACATCGATGGCCTGGAAACTACTAACTGGCTCTACAGAAGAAACACAGACTTCAACAAGATCATTGCCAATGCCACGGCCTTTATCACAGCCGGTGGCCGTGCTGTTTGGAATTTTATTGTGTTTGAACACAACCAAGATCAAGTTGAGCAAGCACAAGCATTGAGCAAACAAATTGGATTCCATGATTTTAAATATCGAGCCACTGGTAGATTCTTGAATCATCGTACCATGGAAACATTCAACGAGTGGCCGGTGCAGTCTCGTCAAGGGCAGATTGAGTACGTGCTGACTCCCACTACTTTGAAAAAGTACAAGAATCGAAGTATCGAAATCTTACCCAATCTCAAGAATCAACACAAAGACATGAAGGACTATTTTGCCAACACAGAAATATGTTGCGATTCGTTGACTGGCAACAAGGTGGCCATCAATGCCAGTGGACTTGTGTTGCCTTGTAACATGCTGAATCATAATCTAAGTGACGCAAGGTTCCGTGATCAATCAGTATTGCCTTGTAGCAACGATTTAAGCACAGTAGATGGCAAAAATCAAGTTCAAGAATTTGTCAATCGGCATGGAGCAGATAACCTCAATATACACAATCGATCGCTGAAACAAGTATTTGCCAACTCTTTTTGGGTAGACCTTGTGAACAGTTGGAAGTATAATACATTTCCTGAACGATTGTTTGAGTGTGCAATGACCTGCGGCAAACAATTTACCAAAGTATGGGATCAAACAAAAATGACAAAAACATTCTTAATCACCGGTGGCAATCGCGGCCTGGGACTACATCTAACAGAAGTATTCGGCGGTACCAGCGTCAGCAGAACCCAAGGGTATGATATCACTAAAGATCTCGAAACTATTGCCAAGATAAGTTTGGACTATGATGTGTTTATCAACAACGCATTTGACGGACCTCCACAAGAGTCCTGGGCTAACTTTGCTCAGGCACAGATATACTTTGCTGTGTATGATGCTTGGAAAGCCGCGGGCAAGACAGGACATATTTTTAATATTGGTTCATCGGGTAGCAAGAATATTGTTGCTCCTGAGCCTAGATTTGAAACCTACAGGGTCAGCAAGGCCGCATTAGAGCATGCAAGCCGACAGGGTACACAAGCATTTAAACAAAATCTAGTGCCGTTCAAAACCACATTAATTACCCTGGACAGATTGGATACAGAACTCAGTCGTAGTCGGCCTAACTGGACAGGAAACGGTATTAATTTAACCGATATCAGCAATTTTATACAATACGCTACCGCAGTGAGTCAAAATACTGTGGTGGAAGAGGCAACTTTTTACGTCAATCTTGATCATAAGGCATAACTATAACGCAAGGATAAATCGCACAATAACACATGACATGGCTATATCAAGACACCCCAGTTGAGACGTTGCCCGAAGAGTGTGTTGGATTTGTTTACTTGATCTCAAATAATCTCACTGGACGCAAGTACATAGGCAAAAAATTAGCAAAATTTAGCAAGACGACATATAAGACAGTAAAACAAAAAAACGGCATTAAGAAGCGGAAGAAGATACGCTCCAAGATCGATAGCGATTGGAGAGAGTACTATGGGTCAAGCCCAGAATTAACCGCAGACGTAATCAAACTAGGCACCGAAAACTTCACCAGAGAAATACTTTACTATTGCAACTCTAAATCGGAATGTAGTTACATCGAAGCAAGAGAACAATTCAGTAGACGAGTATTAGAATCAAAAGATTATTACAACGGCCACATCCAGGTTAGGGTGCATGGCTCACACATTATAAACAAAATTTAACAGGCAGCGATCACGACACTGTGCTGAGTGCTATGGCTCAGCCCCATTGAGGATATGTGAGATACCATATTTAGACTTGGGCGTCAAAGGCAAATTGCTAACTTAAGGCAACAAATGGTTTGGGCTCTGTGAAGAAGATACACCCCATGCTTATAGGACTTGGATCTATATCGGGTTACTAGGGTTCCGTTGATATGTGAAGCGTGAGTAGGGGGTACCGGTCAACCGCCTCCGTGTGTGCAAACACAATCTCATTAGTATAGATGACTGCTGTCACTCGGATGATGCGCTCTCATTTTCACCGTGCATACGGTGAATTATGACCACATAATCTGGATGATACTTAATTCAAATAGTTTAAGAAACAATCAGTTGTTGAGCGACAGCGAAAACAACAGACTTACGTAGTAAGTCTTGAAACAGATGACAGTTTCTTTTTTGCTTTAGCATCTTTTATTGCTTGAATATGTTCTGGAGTTTTAGGTTTACGCATATTGGCTTTGTGTTCTTCTGACTTAGGCTTACGCATTTTCATTTTAGTTTCTTCTGTTCGTAACCCATTTGATTTACCAGTAAAGTGATCTGACAGTTTCTTCTTATGCTCTTCAGATTTTTGTTTGCCTTTCTGTGCCATTGATATCTTCTTAGATATTTCAAACTTTTGTTCTTCTGTAAATTCTTTCTGAGTTCTTCCTTTCTGTGCCAAACTCATTCTCAAACATTGTGCCGGTGTGCGTTTTTTTCCAGTGTTCTTAGCAATTCGTTTCTCGATAGTTTCTTGTTTAACAATTCTACCTGACACTCCTTCGCCGCCATCGGTTAGATTACGTAAAATTCCTGTCCCTAAATCTTTACGTCCATATTTTTTGATGAGTTCACATTCTAATCTGAACGCATCGTTTTCATTTAGATTATCTTGTATTATTTGTATTAGATTTGGATCTGTTGGTTTGGGTGTAGATCTGCCATTAAGATAAGCACGATGGCCTTTACCTTTTCCGATGTAGTAAGGAGTTCTATCTTCTCTAAGATAGGCATAAACATAAAAATTATTCATAATAATATTTATGTGGATTGCCGTTTTTTTAGAAAAAGGGCATTCCCGACTTTTTGGTTGTTTCTAAATTTTCAGTGATGAGTTTGCTGATAAGTTCGCGTTCTTGAGTACCCAACTGCATGGCCTCTTCATATGACAATCCACCTCTCATGTACCAGCACATTTTGAGTATCTCTTGACGAATACTTTTGCTTTCGTCATCCATCCTATCTACTAGTTTGGAAATTTCGTCAGAGTTTAAGACTACAAGTTGGTTTCGAAAAAATTTGAAATATCCAGACTTAACTCTTGAGTATACTGATGACTACATTCGCCACAGGTCACATCCAACGGTTTAATGTCTGACTGTGTGCGTAAACTTACAGCATGATCTTTCACTGCATTAAACATATCTTTGTTACAGTTGTTTAAGAATTCAAGTATGTGGTCTGGTTCGGTTACTAAAGCATCACTGGTTTGAATGCAACGTATGCTCAAGCCAATGGTCTGAATTGTGAGTGCAGTGATCTTTTTCATGCTATCTCCTAACAGTTTGAGTCTGTCAGAATCGGGCATGTCTGCGTTGAGCATGGTTTGCATGATCTTCTGATCTTCAAATTGTGCTTGGCTGTTTTGATTGATCTGGCGATATGTTAATGGTACAAAGTAAAATGTTAGATCACCAACAACCAATGGTGTATCGTAATCAGGAGTTTTCAGGCTGTCCATGATTATACGCAGGTCCATCTCAAACTCGTTACGATGATTGCACTTGGGACAAGTGCTGTTGACATCCATGTTGTGTCCGTAACTGGCCAATCGCATGGCTATAAAAACAGCATTAAGATCAGTAGCAGGCATGGACCAAGGATCGCGTATGGCAGGAATACAACTGCTGATAATGTCTGGCACAGCAGATCCGTTGAACAAGGCGTCTGGTGTGCGGGTAACAATTTCGTCTATAGCAGTCATGGGCAACACAGGCAATTCTCCATTTGGGGGCAGATTAAGTGTGCCCTCAGGGTAGAATTTGCCTTGAGACGGTAGTCTCAGGTGTATAACAGGCTGACGAAAATGTCGGCGCAACGGATTATCAAGATTGAGCATTTTTGGGTACCATAAATATACTGTTACTTATTGACACAAAAATCATGGCCACAGAAAACGAACTAGCACAAGAAATGGAAGAACTGCGCAATGCTGTGCAGGGATTAAGCCAAGCCACTGACTACGGCAAACTCACCATGAAAGGATTTGGTGAGGAGTTGTTTGGCAGTGCTAAAACTGTTAAAAAAGCACGAGAAGAGTTTGGAGTTAATCTAGCCAAGGCCGGCAAAGATGCTGCCGGTGCAATGGGAAACCTTGCCAAGAATTTGGGCAAAGGCGATACAAGTTTTACACAACTCAACGGTATAATTGACACAACATCAAATGCTCTGGCTGGCATGGCCAAAGCAATTCCGTTTGCAGGCGAAGCCATTGCCGCTGGTATCAAAGCCACCGGCGAAGCCAGTAAATTTGTACTGGATCAACTGCAAGAAACTACAAAGACATTCAATGATCTGGCCACAGTAGGTGCTCTGACTGCTGATGGTATGAAAGGACTTCAGACTCAATTTAAAGATTCTAGAATGAGCATGGAAGGTTACAAAAAAGTTGTAATCTCAAACAGTCAAGTGCTTGCACAGTTTGGTGGCATTGTTGGCCAAGGAGCCAATGACTTTACTAAAGCAGTTGGGGATATTGTAACAAGTAATGCTGGCATAGAACTGCGCAAACTAGGACTCAGTGCAGATCAAATGGGTGAGGCCACTGCCAAGTATTTAAAAACTCAGCAGATCTTAGGTACTCAACAAAAGATGACACAGGAACAGTTGATCCGAGGTTCTGTGAATTATGCTCGAGAGATGGATGAACTGGCCAAACTTACAGGTGCCAGCAAAGACAAGTTACAGGCCGAACGTGAAAAATCATTGAGCGAAGGCAAGTTCCTGGCCAGCATTAGAGATCTTGAAGAACTTGGGCCTGCTGGGGAAGCCGCAGCCAAACAAATACAGAAGTTTGATAGTAGACTTAAAGAAATAGACCCAACAGGTAGCATTGCCAAAGGCATGCGTGATCTCACATCAGGTAATCTAGCCAACAGCAAAGAAGCACAAGCATTATCAACAGCAACAGGTGGTGCCGCCCAGGATATTATGGAGCGCATGAAAACTGAAGGGCTTTCAGGATTACAAGCACAAGAATTGCTCAGCAAAGCCATAATGGCCAATGAGAAAGAAATACGTGCTTACACCAACAGTGTTGGAGATGCAGAAAATGTATTTGGAAATTATTCTGCCTTGGTCAAAGTTGGAACTAGTCAAGTAAAATCAGCGCAAGAAATAGAAGCAGATTTGGCTGCCACCCGTGACAAGCAGATTAATAAAACAGATAAATTAACCCAAGATACTATCGGTGCGCAAATAGCACTGGAAGGCATGAGCAGAGATATTAAATCTTTGGGTTTTGTGTTGATGGACAAAGCAATTCCAGCAGTTAAAGGCTTTGCTGATATGCTAAACAAAGTCACTAACCTTGCAGTAGAAAAAATAGGTGGCGGTGGAAGTGGTAGTAGAACTGGTGCGGGTGGCGCAAAGTTTCAATCAGATGTACCTGCGTTTGCAAGACCCGGGGGTGGTGGAGGTGGTGGCAATATGGGCAGTGGTCAAGGTACCTCAGGGCAATTTAGACCACTGACAGGGGCTGGAGGTGGTGGCAATATGGGCAGTGGCCAAGATACCTCAGGACTACGACTTAAACTTGGAGCAGAGGCTGGCGGTAAATCCTCGGCAAGTTTGATCGATATAGCACGTCAAATTCAAGAAAAGTTAGGTGGTGATCTAAAATATTTTAGCGGGCTTAATGATGGCAGAAGTTCTGCAGATGGCAAGAGTACACACACCACTGGTGAGGCATTGGACCTAGTGCTCAACAATCCAGATAACTATGCCAGTGCATTGAGCATGATAAAAGGCTTGCCTGGTGTGGGATTTGCA
>Ga0209400_1002596_pt1 | contig 13605 bp, 14 predicted proteins | sample M_130807_EF_Meta_FD_187313 | JGI IMG/M metagenome (GOLD analysis project Ga0209400, IMG submission 187313) | Freshwater microbial communities from Lake Montjoie, Canada to study carbon cycling - M_130807_EF_MetaG (SPAdes) (version 2) | ecosystem: Environmental > Aquatic > Freshwater > Lake... | reverse complement strand
CGTTCGAAGATTGACATCATCTTGACTGGGTGTGTTGTATGCTTCATTTAATGACTCCAATGGGTAAATTTTACTTTTGTATACACGGTCGCTGACAGCGTCTACGCCCATGTCTTCAATCTTCCAACAGTATTCACAACCTGCGGGACGATTGCCGGCCTGCATCATAGCACGATCCAATTTTTTAGCAGGAGTATTGTGTATGGCGCGAGGATTTGTTTTTAATGCTTCACGATCAATTGCATGCGCCGGCGGGTGATGGCAACTGGTGCTCTGCCCTGAGCCTAGCCAGATAGTAGCGTTGTACCATTTGGCTGCGCAGAAGCTGGCACTTTTAGTGTCAAGCACTTGGCGTTTAAATTCTAAGTCGTTCATTTGATATGTTGATTGATGAATTGGTGAAACTGATCGGGCAATTGTCTAGGAACTTGATGCCGCATTTGGGTATACAAGTCTTGGTTGTATTTACACACATTATAGCACTCTTTGTAGAAACTTGCAAGGTCTTGTTGACATAGGTCCTCAACCACTTGGGCGATGCGTTCGATTCGATCTTGACTAGAATCTATCAAATCAAATGATTCGTCTATAACATGACTGAATGTTCGAAATCCTAAATTCTGTATGTCTCGATAAAAGCCGCGATTGGCCACAGCTATAAATGGATGTCCTACAGCAATGGGTTTCCAAATTTTCTCTGTTCTAAAACTATAGGGGTAATTGAATACCGTTTCGGTTACCAGACTAAAGTAAGTATCTCTATATGCTGTGCCATCTACTGTGGCATCGCCCCAGGCGTTGTTGAACAGGTCGAATTTCACAGTGCCGGCAGAGGACACGTGATCTATATTGTCTCTAAACTCCAGTGACTCATACTGTTTGGGCAACAACTGTAACCCAATCGGCAGTTCCATACGGTCCACACCCATGTGTTCAAATTGTAACTTGATCACGTTTATATCGTTGAAATTTTGCCAACGTTCCTGTGGCAAAGTAGTAATCAATCTGAGATCAGTATCTAGATTTGTCCAAAGACTTTGATCCAACAAGTTGTATGCTCGAAATCTTTCTAGCAGGTATTTTCTATGACTACGCATACGTCCATTTAAAAATAGGAACTTGTATGGTTTATCAGTGACGGCAAAATATTCGTCGATGCGGCCACCTGCGGCAACATTCTCATCAAAGTCAAATATCTTAGGTAAAAAATATTCATAACTCATGTAGGGCCATTTGTTAGGATCCATATCGCCACCACCAATCAACAGTATACGGCCTTGTTCTATTAGATCGATTAGTCCTTTGATAAAACACCAAGTGACCAGTGTTTCACTTCCTTCTGCGGCATTGTCTAATATCACTGTCACTTGCCCACTGCGAGCTAGCTCTTGTATTTCGTAATTGTAGTTGTTGACCTGTTCGCGGCACATGATATATACAGCACCTGGCACTATTTCGTGTTGTCTAAGGTCCCAAAACTCGCCGTCGGCCCATGGTAGTAATTCTCTATAGACTTCGCTATGTGTGTCTAGGATAAGTTTATGATTGCCGAGCATGGTATTCACATTCTGCCCACCAGGCCGTCATTTCTGGAAACACAGTTAAAAAGTCTGTGCCGTGTCGGCGATCTGCTTCCGTAAAGAAGCGGTAAAAGTCTGCTTTATTTTTATTAATATAAGCAGGGTCTAACTTTTGTCCGTCACGCATCCAGACAATGTCTCGATCCAGTCTGGCAATTTCATAATCCTTAAAACCTTGAAATCTTGTCGCCTCTGTTTCGATATTTTTCATCATGAATGCCCAGACCAGTTCAAGTTGGTCTACATAACTTTCTGGCAATAGTTGTAGGCTTTGCCATGTGGGTTGACGCAACACCGGAGTATCAAACCATATGCGCTGATATGTTTTACTGTAGATCTTTCGCAGTCCCAGTATACCAGAAAACAATTTTCCTAATCCTGTTACGCTAAGATTATTCATAGTAACAATAAAAGTAATACTATTACGACCTGGAATATCTGTAAGGAATTGATTCACACGGTCCCACAGAAGACCAAAATCTAATCCGTGTCTAATATACTCAGCCTGCTCCATCCATGAATCTAAACTGACAAATTGCATGAAGTGTTCAATCTTTTCACCTTCGCATAGTTCCGTAACATACCCCTTGTAGCGTTGCCAGGACTTTTCGTCTACACTAAAATTGCTTGTTACATTCAAATGCAAGTCAGGTTTAGGGTTGGCCAGCACATAGTCAAACACACGATAGGTATTTTTATCCAGCATAGGTTCACCACCAGTCATGCGGAAGTGTTGTAGTTCTGGATACAAGGTGGGCCACCACTCCCAGAAAGCATCTACATAAAGATTATGGTCACGGGATGGAATAGGGCGATTACGACCGACAAAATGAGTAGGATCGTTATGAGGAGATGAGGTAGGATAAGCTCCCAATCTTTCAGTTTCTGCTTGCCAACTTGAACTAAATTGCGGACTACAATAGGAACAAATAAGATTGCAAGCATGATTAAAATTAACTTCCACATAACTAGGGGTAACATCTTCTTCTCCAGTTGAATTCGTTACCACATCAAAGTCTCGAGCAGCCCACGGCTCACCTGATCTATAATGACGATCACTTAACTTACCGTTGTCTTCCATGGTCCAGCAGTAACTACACTCACTAGGGCGTTCCTGTTTTAACATTATCTTACGCTGTTCTTTTTTATACGGTGTATTATGTAATGCACTAGGATTGTCTTTTAATAACTCTGCAGGAATAGGATGTAACGGTGGATGGTAACACGAGTTGTTTAGTCCTGTAGGCAAATGTAAACTAACTTGTTTCCATTTGGCCAAACACAGTGCAGGACCAAGATTTGCCTTCATAAACTCTGCATCGCCTAGAAATTTTGATTTAAAGTCTGTTGCGACTTCGTCACCTTTGTTATTCATATTCGTGATTTCGTAAAATGTTATCTACTGCAATTGATCTAAACGGCAATAATTCAAACAATTTTTCTCCGCGTAAGTTATCTAATAACAATATGTGTGAAATAGTTTGCTGAAATAAATTTTGATTGAGATTGTTATTAATTAACTCTTTAATATGTTGCACAACTTTTTTGTCTACAGTGTAATTGGACTCAATCAGACTGATTTTTTCTAATGCTAAAGATTTTAATTCGTCAGGCACTACATCTAATGCCAAATAGTCAGGGCCTGTTAATACGATTGGGTTAACAGCAATATTGTTTAATCCAGCATATTCGTATAATTCGTTGACAAACCAAATATTTAAAATACTCACTACAGGTGTTAAAGTAATGTTAATATTTGAATTTAGTGAACTTTCTAATAGCTGATTTAAATTTGATTTTATTTTAATCCAGCTGGTTCCTGACCTAATATATTCCAATGGCGCACCCACTGCGTCAATGCTGCATTGTATATTGACCGCTTTAAATTGTTTCCAAATATCAATGATATTTTTATCTTTGTATTTTATTGTAGTCAAGTTGGTATTATACATCAGTGATATACAATCAGACTGCCCACTGGCGATCAATTCCTCAAGTAGTTCCCAATGATCTGCGCTGATTAATGGCTCGCCACCAGTGAAATACATCCAATGCAGTGAATCGGTTATTAGTGTATCTTTGTAATCACTAATATCTTGATGTTGAATCGACGGAAATTTATCAAGTTCTTCTGCCCACTGACTGCTAAAATGTGGGCCGCAATATCTACATTTCAAATTACAAAAATTAGTATTTCTAATATCAACAAATTGTAGTCCAGGGTCTGCGGTTACCATACTATCAAATGTGTTTCTATAGCTGGGTAATCCGTGGTATTCTGCTACCGAACAGTTGTTACATGGATGTTCCGCAGGACAGTCTTGAGTTTTTAAATCTGCGAATCTATTAGGGTTCGATAGTTCAGCAATGGGTTTCAAGTAACTGCTGTTGATTTGACAACAAGGACCAATTTTCCCATTGGGGAAAACAGCAACTCCATGATCAATTGCAGCACAAGTCCAGGTCATAGATGCTTTATCAAACAGTCAGCCATTTGTTTTTGCTCTTCTTTTGTGGGTTGCTGAACTGGAATCATTACATCATTGAACGAAACCGGTAATTTAGTATTCATGTGTAATCCTTGACCAAACACTGAAAAATCTAAATATTTAATATTTTCTCGGTCTAGCCAGGCGCGAAAACAATCAATTATTGCCATGGATAATCCTACTTGAGATTCAAAAAAATCACTCTCTACTACTAATTTATGTAGTTTTGGCAATAGCTCTAAATTGTCTTTATTTCTTTTGTCGGTTAAAAATTTCACTGAGTCATTGTAAGTTACAAAAACATCATCATCAGCTGAATCGCCTAATAGACAATAACTTGGTAATATTTGTAACATAGTTGTGTCTGAATATAGACCAAGACGTCTAGGCATTGTCCATCCTATCAACACAGTATCAACAAGATGTTTATTTTTAGACAAATAATTATAACCAAGTTCCACAGTTCGTAAAATTGTAATTCCGGGCTCTGCTATATTGTGATATTCTAACCCAAGATGGTCGGCAACATACTTACCAAATGCAAATTGAGGGTTCTCAGGACTTTTAAAAACACTTGCGGTTCCAATACCGTGACAGAAACTATCCCCAAGAATTAGTAGTTGTTTTACCATCCTTCTTGGCTCCTAATTACATCCATTTCACGAGTCATTACTCCGCGATTGTACCAGTTACTACGATAGTGTTGTTTAAAAAATGCACTTTCGTTTTCTTGCATCAAGTTAATAGGTAAGTCTAATTGTGCAACCAGATCTTCTGCAACACGGCCAGCCAGTAATTCTGGATCTGAATCTTTTACTGTGTTCCATAGTTGTTCTAGTTCAGCAAAGTCTTGCACCACTCGATGATCCCATGTAGGAGTAATCATGGTCATGTAGGTGCCCATACGGCTACCGGCTATGGCCCATATACCGTGCTCAACATCACGGCCAACATTGTGCCATATGGTCAAGTGATCCAGGTTACGCTGATGCACACGATCTCTGAACTCTGATACCGTGGGTCTAGTTCCACGATTCAAACACATTTTCACTCCTTCACGGAAGCCGGCACGCCAAGCATGGAACTCTGATCCATTAGGAAATGTAGTTGAATAGCAATCATACATGGGCCAATATAAAGGATCAAAACAAAACTCAACTTCGGTTTCCGCTGTGCCTGTGGTGGCTTCATGCGTTTTCATGTTGTTAACAAAGGCCTTGGTCCATGAACTTAATCCTCCGTTGCCATACATTAATCCATTGACGTGATTACGTGCCCGCCAACGGAACACAGCAGACTCCCACTCACCGTCGGGAAACGTCATTGTCAAGTTGAAGAACTTGGCGTCGGGCATGTTGTCGCCATCTATTAAGATAAAACGTTCAGTGTCGCTGGCAGCCGCCGCTGCCTTGTGCGCGGCATCTGATCCTTTGACTCCGTCAACCCGTTTGGCCCATGGAATCATGTTGCGTATCTTTACCCAAAACTCTTCCTTTTGCGGTTCGTCATAGGTCAAGTAAATGCAGTCTAAATCTGCTATGTCAATTTGTTTCATCGTTAAGTTCCTGTTTTTTTAAACACCATGCAACATGAGGTTGATCAACGTCTACAACTACGCAAACATCATTGACAGCACACGCAACACCTTCAGTTGATGGCACTAATTTTTTAGAAAAGGTTGTTCTATATACTACTATTTTTCCATTAACTATCCTGATGTGCTTGGGGCCATGATAGTATGTGTCTTGATCAACCACTACGTAATTACCGGGCAACGCTTCTGTGCTATAAAATAATGGAAATCCGTTTTCATCATAGTATAATCGATACTCTGGTTCACCGTGGACAGCAGACGCTTGGTTTTGCCATATGTTGAAAAATTCCTCTTCAGTCATTGGTGCTGTCATTCATCAACCTTTTGATTGTTGCGTTTTTCTTGCACAGTCAGTCGATCTTTGTGTGTTTTACGGGGGTTTCCGCATAGATAGCACTCAGGGTTGCCACAATCCATGGCATGATGTTTGGACAACCTGTGTGGTTCTGCCACAATAGGATCATTCTTTGTGAGTCCGTGCGCTTTGGCTATCTTGACTTGCTTGGCAATAGCATTGTTGTCTTTTAACAATCGCTTGCTGTGTTTAATTTTATCTTCGTCTCGGCTCATAATGCTCTCCAATCTTTAACATGATAATGAAACAATCCTGATTGTGCTACTGTTTGCACTCTCAAGCCAGGGCTAGTATTTTCCCAAACAAACTCGTTAGTCCAGTCATTGGTCACTGATGGAATAATTCCCGGTTTCATATGTGTGATCATTGGTCCTATTCCGGGTGGCAACGTAACTGTTTCTACGCCCATGATTATTGTTGCCACAGCATAGACTACATCTGTTGTTGGTAGTTCGTCTGGAAATTTTAGTATGGTTTTAAATCGATCCCAATTTGCAAAAATATTTTTTACTAACTCAAAAAAGTTCTTAGCTGTCAGACTTAATCGCCAATAGGTGACAGCATTATAAACATCTGGTAAAGCGTTGCTATCAAACAATCGACGATAAGTTCTGTTGTTGCTGGGCTCGTTAAATATGCCTTTACAACCTTGACTAATTACTACATCTTTTTTTTCAAACAAGGTCCACCAATGATCTATAGGGCTAGTGGCGATCATATCTGCTTCTAGTTTAATAGTCTGACGATATGGACTGGCTTCAAAACACTGCCAATCGTTAGCGAATCCGCCTAGGTCGCCATGTGGCAAAGGAATCACATGATCAAACACAGGATTGTCACATCGTTTGACTGTGATCGCAGAGATATTGGCGTCTGGGTGCCACTGTCTAATAGATTCTGCCAGTTGTATTGCACAAGCCAAGTAGTCTACTGATTCAGTATCGATGGCTGGTATAAGATAACCGCGTTCAGCAAGGATTGGCAACAATCTCTCCTAGTGCTCGTTTACCCATGGCGTGAAAATCTTGTTTTAACAACAGCCATTTTGGTTTAGAGTCAGATGATTCATATTCTATTTTGTATGTATCTGGATCAACTTGTGTTAATTTGGTTTCTGGAGTGACTGAAGCCAACTGCCACGGTATTGACGGTGTGCTCAGAGTATGTCCATCTACCACGTTCATAGCAATGCTCAGGGCATAATCATTGCGGAAAGTATGTTCACTGACTTGGTATAGTTGTCGATAATGAGTCCAGTTATCTCGAATCATTTGCATGGTATTAAAAATTAATTCTGCTTTTTTACTGCGACGAAAACACATGATAGTCGCCCAGCTCATTGGCATTCGATAGGTGCCAAACCAATTATTATCTTGAAATGCCTGATGTCCTGCAATATCGTATGCCCACCGATGGGCAAGAAAATCTTGGTCAATATTAAACAACCGTTTTAATTGGTCAGAAGCCACTACAAAATCAACGTCCAACACCAGAGTATGATCCCACGGGCTTAACTCATACGCATTAGATCGATTTTTATTGTGCCATGTACCGACGCTTTTGTAATCTTTAAAATATCTTGTTTGTTCTGTAGGTTGCAAATCAACTGTGACCACCTGATCAAATTGATAAGTGACAGGTATATCTGCAACATCGGTTACTACACACGTTGGCAAATCTAAATGCCTGCGTATATTTCGAGCAGACCATGCGGCCATGGCCAAATAATCAATTTGCTCGTTGTTGAATGCAAATAAAAGAACGCCCTGTTTCATCGGTTCTTGTGTAGTTCTTCGTGTTCTACCAGCCAGGCATTCATTTGTTCTTGCCAACGCTGTTGTGCAGCAAGTTCCAGTTCTCTAATATCAACGTTGACAGGTGTTTCGTACAGGTCAAGTAATACTGCTGACTCATCGGGGCATACTGTCAGTACGGTCAATAATTCTGGACCGGCTCGCCACATGCCTCCGCCATAGGCAAAGGTCAATTTGGCTTGATATTTTTCTCGAAGAACAATTTTGGCCTGGTGATGATCAAAGCGGGCACGGCTGTGAGAAATAAGTTCGTTGGTATCCATAGGTTTATTATACTACAAAAAGTGCATAAGGTAAAGGGGCCAAAGCCCCTTTTGGTAATACTGAGATTATTGATTAATATCCAGGTCCACTGGCCGTACTGGCCACAGTGGTTGAGCCCCAAGTATTGGCAAGGTATACGACTTCTGGTGGAAAGTATGTGACCACTGTGGTTGGTGCTGTTCCAAACGTAATACCTGTGGTGGCTGTTCCGCCTGAAATATACCGACTAGATCCTGATGTTGCTCTAGCGGCAGAGAACCAAGTGGTAACCAATGTTAACACACTGGATGAGGTAGCGGTTGCAGTAACTTGAACATAATCATTGGTGTAAGTATAACCAGTATCAAACTGTTTGTAAATAGTTGTTGGACTACCTGTCAATTGATTCCACCCTGTACCTGTGGCCAAAGTTGTTGGAGTACCAGAACCGCCAACAACTTTGGTGCCTAAATATGTAACGTTGGCGATAACCTTGCTCGACGCATCTGATGTAAAATAAACTGTACCGCACACGTTGTTGATAAAGTTATTCCAGTCTGCGTCTGCATCCGTTCCGGTGCTGGTTTTGCTAAACTGTATTTTCATATAGCCGCCCGCGCCCCAGAAGTTTGTGGCTGCTGTGGCATTGGCAAATGTTACAGTATCAGTGAATGTCAGTGTCCAGGCAGTGTTGGTGTGTCCGGTGGCGCTGGTAATACTGGCTGTTCCAGTCCAACCTGTAAACTGTGATCCGCTGGCATAGGCGTAATATTTGTTGGAGTTAACTGTGGTAAGGTTGGTTCCAACATTGGCCAAAATAGCAATAGTATTACCGGCCACAGGACTGGTACGACTGGTAAGAGCAGTGGCCTGATGATTACCAATAGATGTTAATGTGTTGTTTAACGAAGCCCACTGTGTGGCAGTCACTGTTGCTCCAACGTTTGCGGTTGTCAGTGCTGGTTGTCCGTATGTTGAATTCCATACTGCGTTGACGTTGGCGCTTGCGGTATTGGCAACAAACCCGTTGTAATCTGCTGCCTGTATTAAACTGCCTACTGTATAAGTCATTTTATTTTATTTCCCTTTGTATTAGTTGATCAAGCTCAACGCAATTATACAAGATAATTGCTGGGTGATTTTAATCCTGTCGTGCATATTTATTTAATTGTAACAATAGCTTCAACGTTGCCTTCGACTTCGTCCACTTTGTCTCGCAACGCACGACCAATTACATTGAATGCAGTGGCTTCACCAGGTTTTGCTGCTCTGGCCAAACCCATGCCTGCACTCACTAGTCTATCGCCTTTACGCACCTGACCTACGGTTCTAACTGGAACTCGCCCAGTCATTGCAACAGGAGGATGTGTGATGTTTGTGCCAGCAGCACCGTTCATCATATATGCCGCTCTCGTACTTATGACTCCAAACACATTTTCGCTTAGATCGGAGTTAACTTGTGTGATTTCTGCTGAGCCGCCAAGTTCGACCACTGTGCCTGGACTTAATTCTTCATCAGCTGCAAAACGTTCGGCCAAGTCAGCATAATTGGCATTGATTCCAGTGGCACTACTAACAATTCCCGTGGCGCCACTGATAGTCAACACCGTAGTAGGTGTTCCAGCAATGTTTGCACCAAAATTGATGTTGCCATTGGTGTCATTGTTGTTGATGTTTATATCAGATCCTGCGACTGCAACAGTAAAGTCGCCGTTTGATCCTACTGATAATCCTTGGTTGTTGGTGGTAGTTATTTTGCCTGTAGTGGTTGCTGCAGCGTCTGATCGCATAAACTGAGTAGCTGATAAACTATTAGCTCCTAGGGTATCGGCATTGGTAATCGAGCCTTGGAATACATAGGCTGCGCTGACTGTGCTGAGTTGTAGGCCAGGTTTAATAGTGGCGAATCCAGCAATAGCAGGACTAGGAGTAAATGCAGTGGTATCCTTACTCATAATACCCATTAAAACACCGCCGACATAAAGTTGTAAAATAGTATGTGCAACAGCACTGTTATCAGTTACTGTGGCCGGAATCGCACCAGTGGTACCTTGTGCATTGGTGAAAGCTGGGCCGACCAAAATCCAGGTTGTACCAGAATAAACATTTAATTGTTGGTTAGTAGTATCATACCACAAGTCGCCTTGGACATTTGAAGTAGGTGCAGAAGCACTGGATGTGGCGGAACTGATTGTTTTCCAAACTGTGCCGTTCCACACACTCATTATTTTGTTTGAAGAATTCCACCACAGCTGACCAATCAATGGTGTTGTTGGTGCTGTGCTATTGGAACTATTTTCTAGTAGATGGACAAAATTGTCATCTAAGTATATACCATAACCGGCATAGTTTTTGCCTGGCAAAGCCATGCTACAAGCGGTAGTATTAAGAGTACCATCTGCGATAGTAGTTAACACTGATCCATTTGTTAAGTTAATTATGTATGACATTCTTGTTTACTCCGTCCTATTCTTATTTATGCGACTTAATATACTCATATTTATGCTGCACTCAGGTTAGTAAGTGTTTGGATACGCAAGGTATATTCAATTTGAATCTGACGATTTAAACTCTTTTGCACAGGATGAAAAATCACATGAGTGATCAACATTAGATCGGTTGCACTGCCGGCCCAGCTCTTGAGTCCTAGTTCATCAAATACATATTCGCCGTTAAAATTCGTACTATTGTCAAATGCTTGCTGGCCAGCAGGTTCACCATAATCTAACAAACAAGTCACTAAAATATCTGTATAAGGCACGCCGGTGGTATGAATTACTGTCATGTAATTGTTTGCAGGGTCCACATCTGCGGCACTGTTGTCGTCTACAACTTTGGCATAAGTTTCATTGTATAAGTCTGCATTTTGGCCAGTTATATTAGGCGGCAAGTATGTAATAACACCAGTTGGGTCCACGCTTGATCCACCATTGCCAAATGCCATTTCGTAAATCCAGCCGCCGCCTTGTGCGCTGGTGCGATTGCTCAGGGTTTGAGCCATAGCAATACTGATATTCTCGTAATGAATTGCGTTCTTTTTATCTACTAAAACCTCGCCTGAGTTAGGGTCAGTTATTTTGACAAAACCTTCAATTTTGGCCAGGCCTGGTTGAATCATGCTCGTTTCTCCACAAATGTCTCTTTGGTTTTAGGATCAAATATTTTTACAAACCCTTCGACTGCAATGGCGCTGGTTTCGTTGGGTCGTTTGGGCTTGGTAGCTGCCGGCTTGTGTTGTGCGGGTTGTTGGGTATTTTTTTCCATGTATATTATTTACCTTGCATTATTGACCCTGTAAAAACCTTGCACAAATAGTGTCGGTCTCATTGAGTGGCAAATCTGGAGTCTCTAAATTATACCAAGTATGTGCTCGTCTAACCAAAATAGCTACCTCATAACCAGTAGGTGGTGCTGTATCAAATTCCACAGTAACAGGATTATCTGCAGTGATTGTGTAGTCAGTGTCAGGGATCCTGGTGCCGCCTATGTATACTTCAACAGATTCATCACGGGTAGCACTGGGTTGTTGACTAATATCAATATCAGCTGTGAATTCAACTGTTGTTCCGTCACCCAAGTTTACACCAGATTCTAACGGATTGGTTATATTTGATACTATGTAATTCTGACAAGTCTCTGGCATCAAGTTTTCACGTCCCATGTTGTAAACATCTGTACCTGCTACGTGAGTAGTAATCGCTGTTCCAGCGGTGCCACGTAGCAGTCCACTGACTGTGTTGGCTGCAGTGTCTCTGTGACGATACATAATACGTTCACCGTCGATTGTAAGTATTCCCCAGATATTGGCTGCTCCTTCAGTTACGATCCAATAATCAGTATCAGTTGGCAGATTTCCAACAGTAGGTTGAATGGCTTGATAAAAACCATCACTATACATGACCACATCACCAACAATATAAGAAATGTTATTGTTATAAGAGGTAGCAAGATTTGGATCTCCTAGTGCAGCGGCATCCTTTACATAAATGATATCATCAAGAATCTCCACTGGTTGAACCAAAGTAGTAGTGGTGCCGGGTGTTATTCTATAGGTAGCTTGGACTTGACGCATGTCTTGGAATATGCGGAAAGCAGTTGGATTTGGAACTACCCTGTTGGTAAACAGTGTAACTGCCAACACATCAGTTGATATAATAGTCTGTCCAGAGATAGTTATACTAGCACCGTTTAGCACATAGTCAATTCCATTAAACAACCAATAACCATTTAGTGTCACCAACAGTCGTGCTGGATCGGCTATTTCACGTCCAAGTTCGAAGGTATTATTGTTGATTGATCCAGGACCTATAAACACCTCGGTCAACAAGCCTTGTTCAGCAGTGTCGTTCCAAGTTATTATATCAATACTGTCGCCAACAACTGGTATGCTGCCAGGTAAGAATGTTAACGAATTGTTGTACACTCGATATCCACAATCGGTTGCAACCGACAACAATATTATAGATCCATCTACTGGAGCAGTGGTGAACGTTATGGTTCTATAATCTGATATTCCATCGTATGCGTCAACCACATAATCTGTGTCTTGAATCAACTTAACATTGTCAACATATACAAACACATCGTTGTCAGATACTAGTGCAGGATTGTATCCGTAGCTGTTGGGCAACTGGTATACATCTGTAACTCCGTCGCCTAGGTATTCACTACCTTGATAAGGATTCAATCTATTGCCGTTAATTGATACAATAATATTAACTGCGTTGGTTCCTTGCATACTATTAACCAACTCGATGGTGGTAGCACCAGTGAATACAACACTTTGGGCCAAGGGCAGGCTCCAACTATGTGTTATACCATCAACTGCATACCCAAGCACAGCTAGATTAATACGTGCAGTATTGTCATATGTTGTGTCAAAAGTAACAGTAGTCGATCCACCACTGCTGTCAACAGTATAATCGGTTCCGTCAATCAGTTGGGTCTCACCGTTAAAAATCAATATCTCATAGACAACAGCACCACCTGATATTAATGTCCAACCAACTAAATTAACTGGAGGATTTCCTATGTTAAGATCTATTGTGGATTGATAAAACTCACCGTTATAAGAAACTACATCACCCCAAGTATATGTTGTGGCAATATTGTAAGGAGCTGGTGTTGCAAAAGGTACAGTTACTTCGTTAAGCACTGCCTGGTTATAGGTATTAAGATACAGTTGGTTACCGCCACCAACTCCGGTCACATAAAGATCTATAATATCACCAGCAGTTTCAGTCAGTCCCAATGTAACTTCATAGTTAGCCCAGTCAAAATTAACTGGTTGAATAGCCAGGCCCAGCGTTGTATTAAACACAACAACTGTGAATGGGTACTCTAATAACCCGGCAAAACTCAACGTGGGATTTGCCGGATCGTATATGTATCTCTGAGAAACAGCAGGAAATCCGTGGCCAAGTCCAGTATTATCAAATCCAGGAGCAGTATAAACACGGAAATCTAATGTGTCAAACTCACTGCCAGGAACTAGCTCTTCTGGTGCGTAACTGCTGAATACGTCTATGTA
>Ga0209400_1002595_pt1 | contig 13605 bp, 1 predicted proteins | sample M_130807_EF_Meta_FD_187313 | JGI IMG/M metagenome (GOLD analysis project Ga0209400, IMG submission 187313) | Freshwater microbial communities from Lake Montjoie, Canada to study carbon cycling - M_130807_EF_MetaG (SPAdes) (version 2) | ecosystem: Environmental > Aquatic > Freshwater > Lake... | reverse complement strand
TTAGATACATTGAAAAATATACGGGCGGAGATTTCTACTTTGCAGACATCCATGGAAAACGTACAAAATGCCGTGTTGGACGTGCTGCACGAGAAGGTCAAAGTGGGTCGTGAAAACATTGATTCCGTATATGGTCGACTGAAAACATCCGTGACGGATGGTACGAAATTAAAGGATATAACAATGACTATCGACCCGCAAATTCAGTCGCTGTCCGAAAAAACAACTACGGATATACCGGCATGTATTGCCGTTTTGAAACAGATTTCCGAGATAGAATCCCAGTTAAAGAAATATTCTTCCTAGAAATAAGATATCATGAGTTCAGGGATAACACTTTCCGATGGTTCCGTGATTGATTCCGAAACGGTGAGTAGTCTTTCAGGGGGTGCAGGTCCCGATCTAAGTGGTATAACGAACTCGAATCAGTTGACCTCACTCACTGCTGAGCAAATTGCGGGGCTCATTGGCCAAATTAACGGATTAATTTCCACGCAGACACTGTCCGTGATAAGCACCCAATCACTTATAACGATGTTAACAACGAGTATTGAGACGCCTGTATACGGCCTAAGGGCAATACATCAATCCACCATTCAGTCTTACAGTAGCGCAGTGATAAATTATAATACCAAGCTGGGGCTAATCGACAGTGCCTCGGGGCGCTTAAGCACACTGTATTCTACCCTGAGTGCCGCTGTTATTCAAGAGGCGTTAGACAGGAGCACAATGAATGGATATGCAAGCGAATATAGCACGTTTCTCTTACGGATAGATACGAACAGTCAGGATCTGGATAAGCAGATAGGTTTATATAACTCGCTGAGTTCGTCAAAGGGGTCCTATGTAATCGAATATCTACAGAAGGCGACTCTCTTACAGTCGGAAACGAATCCAACAACTATGAGCAGTTTATCGACCATAATGGGAAATAATATGACAAATACGAACAGATACAGTACATTTATACAAAGTACGCTGTACAATATTTCAACCATGTCGTTTCTCTCAACAACCTATACGGAACAAAGTAACAGTTATACTACGGACCCTCTCTATCTTTCTATATACAACAAACTTTTCGACCCGAATAATGGACTTATTCAGCAGCAGACCGCAATTAGGGATGCTATTACAGATTACGAAAATCAACTGTATTGGCTGAATCAAAGCACAACAACCGAATACTCTAGACTGGAGTCTGAGGTAGGCACCTTTTTTTCGAAGAAGCGTACGCAGATTCAGAATCAGATTCGGAAAATACGGTATTCTGTGGAAGAGTGGGAATCATTTATTCAGTATGTTACTGCGCAACTTGCTCTGGAGAAGTTACAAATAAACAACTCGTTAGATTTACTTAGATACCAACAGGCTTCCGACCCAACAAAGGCTGCGCAAATAGCGAAACAGGAGGGCGACCAACAAAGGATGCAAACTATCATAGATGGCTTGAATCCCGCAGTCTCGAAAGTAGATTCTATATATCAGAACATAGATACGGAACTAATACTACGGTCTACATTTATCGGCAATAAACATGCGCTTACACGTATGGAAATCAAGGTATTTTCGTCTCCAACTCTGAAAGAATCCTATAGAGGAGCTTACCTTCCCTTAAACACAGCACTTGGGCAGAATATGGCCGACATTGTTGCAAAACAGGCGGCACGAACGGTGTTGATTCAAGCACCGAACAACTCGTTAATGTCCATATTTAATTCACAGTGGACGAATATTCAAACCTTGGGAGACTATATATCATTCATACGACCGGAGCCGATTTATCCTGCTGGAAATACAGTGGCAGAAGTGCCATTTAATTCCAATCCGACTGAATTCAATGTATTAACTCCTCTGAACTACAACTGAGGATCGGCGCAGTCTAATGTAAAATATAAAAGTTGCCCACGATGTGACTAACTTTTATATTTTCCGCAATGCCACACACCACGCCACACACCTAAAAAATATATATTTACTTTAAAGAGGGTAATGTCAAATCAGAATACGCCTGTAAAAACATATATGGAATATTTCATATCCAGTATTATAGCTGAATCACGTAGTGTACAGGGCGTTCTTGATATGGGCCTGATCAGTAGCACGGGCACATCATCTATAGGGGTTGTAGGGCAACTCGCCAGTCCTGGATATTCCCAAATTGCTTCAATACAGAGTCTCCTTTCCAGTCTATCTGTAAGAAATACACAAGATGACCCGTTGTTCAACCAAATATTGGCTCTAAATGGATTCAGCACACTTTCACAGCTTAACGAGCAATACAGGAATGATATGGCCACTATTTTGACCTATCAAAGTACTATTTCTGGGTTAAAAATTATAAATGACCTTAGTGGGGCGACCGTTTTACCAATACGAGTGTGGCAGCAGGGGCGGGCAAGTTCCGACTATGCCACCGCAGTAGCGACATATAATCAGTATTCAACCACTATGAGGCAGTTAAGTAGTATGTATATATCAACATTGAATGCACATTCCACGGCATCAAGCGCATACTGGAACCAGTATATCGCCGCATCGACCTTAGAGAATACGTCGACCTCTACGTTGGCGTCGATGTATAAGAATATTATGGATGCGCAGTGGGCTTCTGCTCAAGACATATTTGGGAATTTATGGATAAATACGGCCACGGGGAAACAGGTAGGAGGTGGTAGAGCCGCATCTACTTTGCAGAAGGTCTTAATAGACTATTCCTCTATTCAACTCGCAGACACGGTTTCCTATAATGCAGAAAAAATAAGGTATTTTTCAACCATGATTAGTACATCCCAAAAACTGTTGGATGACAATATTAGGGAACTGAGTACGTATATTCGGTGTGATTACTCCACGGTAGTAAGTACATATTGCACGGACATTATGCAATATAAACCGCAAATTATCAATTGTACGTCTGGAGAATTGTACACGAAATTTAGCACACTGATTGGCTATTCTACATTATGGATAAGTGCAGCGGCGGCGGATGTGACTATGTCTACGAATTATGCGAATTCCATGAGTACATATAGGAATTACACAGAAAGAATAAATAGTATTTCCGCAAATATTGCGAACATAAGTAGTTTTTATACAAGTTCCGTTAATTCATTTAATTTCTATCAGAGACATTTCTGCACTGCCAAAGATGTGCTGGACTTTTTGAATTTAGAGCTGCGGGAAATGAATGCCCTGTCGCTGTTCAATTCTACCTCCGTTCTTAAAGATGAATTGGAAGACATGATACAACTCTTAAGCCAGGGAGAGAATGTCGATTCTTATTTTAACTCTATACGAGGGGTGTTTCAAGGTATACAAACCGGCGGTGGGACTACATCTATGCAAGAGCTTCAAATGACGTATAGTACTATTCGGCTCCTGTATTCGCAGTATAGCACACAGGCAACCGTGGCAAAACAGACGAGACAAAATGCAAACCTTCCAGCCAGTATAGATGAGATTTATTCTGTAGGATACCAGGGTGTTCTTAATACAACAAAGGATGATATTCAGGCTGCAGAAGATTTGTACGCACTAAATGTTATATCTACAAAATCACTAACACAGCAAATAAGTACACAGCAACGATACTTGTCTACCTACAGAACAACTAGTTCGATTAGCGGTAGCCAAGTGAGTTCGTTGTATGACACGAAATACGGTATTTATCAATCCAGTATAAATGACCTTCTTATGCAACAGAGGTCCACACAACAACTGATATATAAATATACGGAGTTGGGGTTAATATCATCGGTGATAATGCAAACCACACACAATCGACTTGAACAAATCCTGCTGCGTTTAGAGGAGTTGGGTTATACAGTCTCACAGGGACAGGCAGGGGGTGGTACGGAAGATTATATAATCAATTTTCGGCCGGAAAATGTTCAAGATATCACATACAATTTAGAGGCTAATCCGGAAAAACCGGGAGAAATTCAGAAAGTAAGAGGGGATGTTTCTACATTAATGCTAAAGATAGATGTAATAGAAGCATCCATCAGAGAATTAAGTAGTATTCAATTTTCGGAAAAACCCTCGAATACAAAAGAGGCGGTTGCAACTCTGAATAGTAATGCGGGGAGATACTACGCCACGAGTCATAATTCCTATAAATATAACTCGACCATTGTTAACTATACATACACAAGATACACAACAACGTATGAGGTATTATCTACATTAATCACGACAAATCTACTTGAGAATCGTGATGAGATTGCAAGACTACAGTTTATAAGCTCGGGTTACACACCACCTGCAAGGGCTCTTGTAGACACCACCGCTATAACTATGAATTTTGACAGGAGAATTAGCACGATTTCATCGTATTCGAATAATCTACGCAGGTTTAGACCAGAATTACAAGACGAGATTAATTATATAGCGGCCGAGAAGTATTCTGTGAATCATTATTTACAGTGTAAGAGTACATTTGAAGGGCAACAGTATTATAGGTTGCATCAAGGTATGAAATTTCCCGATGAGATGACATCCTACAACTTTGAACAATTTACATTGATGTACGACATTTCCATACAGAATGTGAATCGCTATATTGAATATAGGTCGACGAATTATGCCCCGTTTGTCGCAAAAACGGAGAACTTAAAGGGGTCTATGCGTGATAGCATACTGGAGTCTCTCAAAACGGGTACAAACCCCGTTTTTGATGGACCTACCTATTCGATTACCTCCTCTCTGAAGATGAACTTTACACTCCTCCGCCCACGAACAGTTTTCCCAGAAGGTGGGGTGCCCACAACGACTCGGGTGGACTGTCAGTCTACAACGACAATAACGGCCTTAGAAACGACGACATATCCTGCGCAACCTACAAAACCGGTTGACAATAAAACATACGGTATTAGGGGCCAATTCGTAGATATCTCGAAGGCCGATGGGAAATTCTACATTCTCCAGGTGTGCGTAATCGACTCTATGGGGAAGAATGTTGCATTTGGAAAGAGTGTGACGGTGATAAACGGGCCTGAGGTGGCCACTATGGCAAACATAGTAAACGGTAATTATTCGGACAGCACTGCCTCCTTGTTTACACACCAGGCGCCACCAAGTAACCCCCCTGTAAAGTTCCGGATAAATTTGGGTCAGGTATACGATATTGTGTCGATTAAATACACAAAGGGGAGCGGGTCACAATACGATAGTAGGGGGCTGACATTCGACATTCTAAATGGGTCAACAAGTGTTGGGGGTTCCTCTTTGACTGCGAACACCGCCACGGAATATGTCGACCTTCGTACAGATTCTTCTGGGTCAATGTTTATGAAATCGTCAAGAATGGGGGCATGTGGATATATGGGTCGTTATGTGCGTATTTCTCGGACAACGGTGGGAAGATTCAAAATATCCCAGATTGCGGTCGTTTCTTTGGGCGGAGTGAATGTTGCCCTAAATAAACCGGTCACTATTCTTGATGGGCAGGGACAGATTACCACGTTAACGGATGGCAAATATTATTCACGCCCCGAGGCGTCTTCCTATGTCCGTTCAGGGATAAATAACGGCATAGACTACCTTCAGATTGACCTCGGCTCAGAAGTGGAGGTAGTTGCCGTTCATATTTACGCAGCGACTGGGGCCACTGATCCAGGGACTGGAAATGACGGTATAACGGCGACCCTGTACACGGAAGATAATTTGGTAGCGTATACACAGACACTGCGCTCGAATAATGTAAAGGGCGTGCTTGATTTCCGTATTATGAACGATGTTTCCCTGTCGAACTCCCTGCGTACGAGTTGTAATACGAGCCTCTTATGGCCGCCCTATTATGGCGTAGCCGGCATTATGTGCAGGTATATTCGCCTATCGAAACAATCGGGACAACTTGGATTCACGAAAATAAAGGCAGTGGACAAGGCGGGAAGAGATGTTACGCTTTTTAAAGGGGTCACTGTCAACTCGGAAGCGATTGCTAATTCCCGTTATTATGGTGTGAGTGACTATGTTGGGCAACAACCGAAGAGTGTGTCCTATTATTCTGCGCCGAGTGATTCGGCCCCGTACTATCGTGTCGATTTTGGAAGTATGTACGAAATCTGCTCCTTAACAGTCTACAGATGCTCCGACGGGCTGTCCCTTGCCGATAATATGCGTATCGAGTTTTTCGGAAATGACCCGAATGCTCTTCCTCTATATTCTGTACAGAGCCCAACAGGTACGCAGGATATCTTTTATGATACCCGCTATGACCCTGAGGATGCTGGATCAAAGTACCCTATAGATGTTGTTTCCAGTATATATACATACGGAAGATTCGGGACACTTGCAAAGAGTGTGGAGATTCCGGCGTCCATATCGAGCCTACAAATTACCGAGGGGACGGGCCAAGACCTGTTTAATGGAGCTACCGTAAGAGAGCTGTCATCAATAAAAACAGTGGTATTTGCGAATTTGCGGGAAGTGAATTCCGTCATTGCGCTTCCCTCGGCACCTCTCGGCACTCGAGTAAAGTTGCGGGATTGTGATGGAAATATTATCAATGAGAAGGCTATTCAGAATTTTTCCACGACGACCGCCGTGTATAGATTGGCCGATTTCCGAAATCCGAATGTTTTGCCGCCTCTGTCAAACTCGGCACCCATGGCCCCTTTTACATTTACTCCGTTAGCTAGCGATACAAATCAGCAGCTATACAGAGGTGAAAATGGAATTAACATAGAAAATGGTGTGAGCGCAAGATATGTGAAAGTGACGCCCCCTCCTCAAGGAAAACTATACATATCGCAGGTTCTCGTGATTGACTCTCGTGGAATCAATGTCGCCTTTCAGAAGGAGACATTCACAACAGATACGTCGAATGTGACAAACACGTACAAGGCGGTTGACGGAAAGTATGAACAGAGTTTGGAGTTCGGTACGCCGAGTGTTCTATCGTATGAGAATTACGTCCGTAAAACTGTAGGGAATTCATTCGTAACGACGACAGCAGATAAATATTGGATTGTGGACCTGGGCAAGGAATATTCCATAAACAGTGTGATTTTCGTTGCTGCTATTGAACCCAGTGCGGATCGTGCAAATGATTCGAAAAATGCAGTTATCGAACTGTTTAATACGCAACTGAATCGCACAGGTGTCCAACTTATTTCCAGATATGTCAGTGTCTTTGGGGTAGATATTATAGATTTCCGCAGAGACCGAAAGATGTCTGCATCGGATGAAGGGGGTTATTTGGAAGTTCGACCCAGGAAAATTGCGATGGGATGTACTGGCTGCGGCATAATGACACAGTATATAAGAATCGAGGGCGCCAATATCAAACTGTCGCAGATTATCGTAATGGACCCGAACGGGAGGAATGTTGCCCTATATATGCCAACCTATTCGCCCACGAACATTCGTGACTCCTATAAAGTGGTCGATGGGAAGTACTATACGAAGTTGGAGGCGGCTTTGAATGGTGAATCAGAGGCATTTATAGGGTCTGATTATGTGGAGGTGAACTTCGGAGCGGAATTCGAGGTTGTGAAGGTGTTTCTTGTTCCAACTGTAGAAACTTCCACAACAAATAATCTGAAAATAAAATTATATAATGAATTTCGGGATGTGATTGCGCTCTTGGACCCGAGCGTACAAACTACAAGAGACATCACTGTAAGTATGACGAGGACAAACAATATCATATTCCCCAGTGCAACGAACGTGATTGGAGTGTCTATTCTCCGAAAATACTCGGATTTTTTAACCCAGGCGGGGCAAATGTCCGAAAGTGTTGCCACGGCGGAGCCTGTCGTTCCACTCGGATTTTCATGTCCTCCTGGCCAAACGACGATTACTTCCTGTGCAAATGTGCCTCTTTTGACTGTTCCAAGATTTTCAAGAGGTGCTAACGGGGGTATTCCGTGCAGATATATCCGTGTATATAATGTGAGTCAATATGTCCAGGTTTCACAAATTATGGCCTATGGGGCAGATGGGACGAATCATGCGTACCAGAAGGGGGCCACTTCGGAGTCTATATTTCCAGGGACCTATCCTGCAAAAGTGACGGATGGTCTAGGAGGATATTTCCATAATGCGCGGACATGGGCCGAATCTTATCGGTCGGGCGGAAGACGCTACGACTTTACGGAAATTGATTTGATGGTGGTCCGAGAAATTGTCGGAATACGCTGCATATTCTCTTCGAACAACCAGGAACAGAATGTGGGGACTCGGATTGTTTTGTTTGATACGAATCGTGTTTCTTTGGCACAGTATATTGTGGGTAGTGGAAAAAATCCGTACAATTCGGGTAAGTATGAATTCCAAGAGGCGCTCATCGACTATCGCATTCAGCCAGTGAGTGTTCCAATCAATAAAATAATCATGCCGAAAATCTTCTCGCTGGGGAGCAGCATAGGAACGCCGAATGGAATTGTGGAAGTTGGATCCGATTTGTATGTGGCGGACACACTCGCTAATAGAATCTTGAAGAATGGGAGTGTATGGTCCTCCAGTGGTTTATCATATCCTACGGGGCTCGCAAAAGATACGACGACACTCTATGTTGCGTCCTATGGAAACAATAACATTATTAAGATTATTGTGGCAGGTGGCGCAGTGACGACATTACCTGCCGCAGTAACAAAACCGTATGGGCTCTCTGTACAAGGGGAAAGGATGTATGTCACTTCTTATTCGGCGAGTCCGTCGAAATATTATTCGGTAGAAATTAGCACGGGACAAGTTCTTGCAACGATTGAGTTGCCAGGCGTAAATTTCCCGAATAGTATTGCGTATATTACGCTGCCGGATCAGGCCCCATTTCTCCTCATATGTTCCGCAAATGACAGGTGTGTCTATAAGGTTGTAATAGGGGCTGCAGCAACACCAACAAAATACATCGCCACTCCTGGGAGCACAGCAGCCATACAAATCGACATGATTGCTCCGTCCGCCATTACATATGACTCGAATAGTTATACTCTGTTCGTTTCGGATTATGTGCAGTGTACCGTGTACTATGTGAAACTCGTAACAGGGGAAACGGGGGTTCTTGCGGGGAATGGCGTAGGTGGATATGGGGGCGACGGCAGTCAGGGCGTTCTGGCGAATTTAGACGGACCGATGAATATTACTTATTCGGCCTCGTCTGGGCGTCTGTATATTTCCGATTATAATAATAAACGTGTGCGGTATCTGGATTTGTATTCGCAGCCTGCCGCAAGTATTGCGTCAACGACAACCACTCCAAATTGGGCCGAATGGACGACAACGACACTTTCTGCTCCGATACTTACAAATATAAGTACGCTGAGTACACCTCAGTATAGCCTGACCCCTGCGACTCCGTCAACACTTACACAAATTGTGACTCCAGCCCAGATTTCACTAGATAGAAATATTGCAGGAATCACGACATTCTGTATGGTAGGTGTTGCGATGTATTATGCTACATATGTGACACAAGGGACACAATGGAAATTATATGTTTCGGGTACAGTAGCCCCAATATCGACCGGCTTGGGTAACATAACATGTATAGCAATGAATGGGGGGGTTTTGTATCTCTGTGATTCACTAGGCAAGTGTATATGGAAACAAACCGAAAGTTCTAATACTTTTACAAAGTATATTGGCCAGGGAGCAACATATCCCTATAGTCTTCAAAACCCAGTTTGGATAGGATTCGATAATAAAAGTCAATTATATATTTCGGATTCTGGATCTGGCTCATCGAAAAAGATTCTTCGACTGAATAGTCGCAACAACGAAATAGAAACGTATGTAGGAGGAGCCGCCACTTACAGCCCTAATCTATACGGCTCACAGTTTTCTCTATCTGGCCCACAGACCTTCGTATTCGATTCCAGGAACAATTTGATTCTTGTAGATGGTGAAACGGTATACAAAGTGTTCGATGCAAACGGGATTATACAACCATTGTGTAATTATCCATCTGGATCATTTGTCGATGAAATAACTTCAGAATCGGCTCTACCGATGCAATCGGCGCTCTCCTATAAAATACGCACCCCTTTCGGAATTACCATTGACTCAGAAGACGCCCTATATATAACATCGACGGGCGGACAGCAAATCGTGAAAATGACGCCAGACAAATACAATTTAGAAAGCTCCTTGTATAGCCTAGACATTGTCGCCGGTTTTGGATCATATGTGAATGGTCGGGCAAATATTTCGACCAGCGTAGATTCTTTTGCAAAATATGCGTCTTTGAATGAGCCTGCGCATATTTATTACATCTCGAGCGGAATATACTTTTTGGATAAGGCAACATCGAATATCCGAAAGATTACTTCCACTGTTACTGCGAGCACCTCATATACGTCTATTATACCTTATGGCAATATGAATATTGTTGCGAATTATTCTAAGGGTGCATTTAACGATATGGTCGCCATAGAGAATGTAGAAACGAATGGCGCTGATGGCGTGGCGATAGATTCGTCTGGGAACATCTACATTGCTAATACTGCGGCCAATCAAATTATGAAGGTGACGGCTCTTGGAGTCGTGTCTGTTCTTGCTGGAGACGGTGCGGCTGGCTGGGCCGACGGCGTGGGGAGTGTCGCCAAGTTCAACAGTCCTAGAGGTATTGTTGTGGCTACGAATGGAGATATCTATGTGGCGGACACAGGTAATCATCGTATTCGCAAAGTAACTTCTGCGGGAGTGACGACGACAGTCGCTGGCGATGGGGCAACGACCATATTTAATGGGCCCAGAGGTATTGTCTTAGCCACGAATGGGGATATCTATGTGGCGGACACAGGTAATCATCGTATTCGCAAAGTAACTTCTGCGGGCGTTACAACGACGGTCGCTGGATTAGGAACAGCAGGCTCGGTGGATGGAACAGTCGCACAAGCGACATTTAATGGGCCCGAGGGTCTTGCGCTGGGAACGGACGGCACTGTACTCTACGTTGCGGATACGGCAAATAATCGCATACGCGCAGTCACCATATCTAGCGGCCAAACAACGACGGTCGCTGGAGCAGCAGGGGCATTCTATCAGGAAGGTACGGGCCCAACAGCCCTATTCAACGCTCCCAGAGGTATTGTCGTTTCCTCCAATGGTAGAATATATGTTGGCGACACAGCTAATAATCGCATACGAGAAATAACCATTTCTACTGGCGTTACAAAACTGGTTGCTGGCCAGGGTACCGCAGCCTTACAGGATGGCGATGGCCGGATCGTGACGGATTTCGGGCCGAAATTCAATGGTCCCAGAGGTATTTTTATGGCCACGAATGGGGATATCTATGTAGCGGACACAGGTAATAATCGTATTCGCAAAGTAACTTCTGAGGGTATCGTAACAACTCTCCCAAAATACAATATGGGCTTCAATGCTCTTGGGGCGAAATTTAATGCAAATACTATCTGCGTAGACTCCACAAATAGCTTGTATTTTCCGAATAGTTTGACTGGAAAAATATGTAAGATGGGTTCGGACGGAAATCTCATATCATGGTCACCGACCATTAGCACGCTAGGAATGGCAATCTACAAAGATACGACGCTGTACATAACGGACGGGGCAAACATAAGACCCATGTCAACCGCAAATGGGTCAACAGGAACACCAATTGCGCTTACTGGCTGTTCTTGTATCGCCATTTCGCCTGTAGGATATATGTATGTCTCGGTGTTGACTTCCGTATCGGTATACAATCTGAAAACAGGGAACTCGGTGGTAAGAACAATACAAACATCCAGGCCAGGCATCTACCCCGTATCATCCGTGGATTGCTTGTGTGTCGATTCGGATTGTAATCTGTATGTGGGAATAACAACAATCACTTCCGAAAACAGAATATGCAAGTATGACTCTGGCGGCAACGTACAAGCGGCCACGGTCCCTCTTGCTTCGAAAGTCACGGGGCTCGCATTCTCAAAGGGGTCACTGTACTATCTGCGCAATTACTCCATTTATCAGACGAACGGGACACTGTCCATTGGCATACCTGTCATCGGAAAAGGGATACAAGGGCAGGTATGCGATGCTGCCTATGGAAACACGACGACGCTAAATGAGCCTGTAGCAATCACCATAGATATAAATGGCGCAATGTATATTGTTGATAAAGCCGTAAAAAGTCCGGTGACGACACAAGTAACCAGTATTATTATCAAAAGTACGAGTTATATTCCGTTGCAGTCAGGTCTTCTTTATAATATTGCGGGAACAAATGCGCCTGGATACATTAGCACGAATCTGAGCGCATATCTAGTAAATTTCTCGTCCATACGAGGAGTCTGTTATGATTCTATGGGCAATATGTACGTGGCCGATTCCGCTCTAAATACGGTGAGTAAAATCGACTTGGCAGGGAAACTCACGACCTTTGCGGGACAGATTAATGTGACCGGTGCCTATGAAGGCGATGGGGGAGCAGCGGCAACGGCGAGACTCTCAGGTCCCACAGATATAAAAATGAGTAAATCGGATGTGCTATATATTGCAGACACGGGCAACAACTGTATTCGGCGAGTGAAGCTTGTTGGTGGTACGAACTATAATATCGAAACCTTTGTTTCTGCGACCGCCCCCACTGCACTCGCAATAGATGCCTACGAAAATGTCTATGTCGTCACACAGACATCGACCGTTTCCTCTATAGATCCGTTGACAAGAGTATTAAAACCCGTTGTAAACCCCGGTTTTAGTGTGAATGCGCTTGCGATAAACAGTGCAAATCAACTGTATTATACGGGAAATGGTTGCGTAAATAGGGTCGACGGGACAGCCATATCGGGTTTCACACAACCCACCGGTCTTGCAATCGATGAGTCCAACACGATATATGTATCTGATGTCGCCGCAAATAAGGTATTCTCCATTTCAGGAGGGTCGAACACGGCCATTATTGGCAACGGGACCCAGGAGACACCCGTGGTCATATCCGATGGTCTCGCAGAAAATATATACGGAAACGGGGCGCCGGCCTTGTTCCGAGCATTCTCTGCGCCTGGTGCGCTCTCTGTAAAACCGTCGAGAGGTCTCTTGGTTGCGCAGCCAACGAAGATTTCGCTATTATCTGGGACCACAACGGACCTCAAATGTGGAACACAGGCGAACTCGTTCACAATCACAAATACGGGGGCCTACCAGATATTTTTGTCGCAGGTTGTGGCTCTGGATACGACAGGGACCAATGTGCTTCTAAGAAGTGTTACTCAACCATATTTCGACGGTTTCTATGGTTGCAAATCAAATACGCATGCGCACATAATAGGGGCTGGTCAGATTCTGACAATCACTCTACCTTTGGACAAAACGATCACATGTATTCTTCTGTATTTTGGAAGGTCCTATAAAACGGGGTGGAATGGTGCTACACTGCAATTCGGCACTTCCTATACGAGATACATACAGGGAGTCACCGATACTCCTGGGTCGCAATACGCTCTATTCGACTACAGAACAAAGACGCCCGTGTGCATACCATTCATACATTATGTGAATAAGTACAAACTCCAGACCACGGCCTCTCTCACAACGGAAACCTATAGAGTACAGTACACACGATATGTGCGTATTACGAGTTTAAAGACACGAATGACCATGGAGCGTATTTACGCAATTCATGGAGAAACGGGCGAGGACCTTTTAAATGGA
>Ga0209400_1002592_pt1 | contig 13615 bp, 14 predicted proteins | sample M_130807_EF_Meta_FD_187313 | JGI IMG/M metagenome (GOLD analysis project Ga0209400, IMG submission 187313) | Freshwater microbial communities from Lake Montjoie, Canada to study carbon cycling - M_130807_EF_MetaG (SPAdes) (version 2) | ecosystem: Environmental > Aquatic > Freshwater > Lake... | reverse complement strand
AAATTGCAGAACACCTGTCTCGCAAGCCTAACTTCTTTTCTTATTCTTTCCGAGATGAAATGATATCAGATGGCATCGAAAACTGCCTGATGTACTTCCGTAATTTTGATCCTGACAAGTCAAAGAACCCATTTGCATACTTTACTCAAATCATTTACTTTGCCTTTCTACGCCGTATTATGAAAGAGAAGAAACAACTCTATGTTAAATACAAGGCAACAGAACAGTTTGGTATACTCCATGAATTTGAAAGTTATGAAGATTCAGACGGCAACATAAAACAGTTTCAAATGTATGATAACATTTCCGAATTCATTCAAAACTTTGAAGAAAGTAAACAGAAGAAGAAAGACGGCAAAACAAAAGGCCTAGAAAAGTTTATTGAAGAATTGCCTGCAGAACCATTGACAAACATCTAAACTTGTGTTATCATATAAATTATGAAAATTTGTATTCTAGGCGACACACACCATGGGATGCGTGGGGACTCTTTAGAGTTTCACCGTTATAATAAAAAATTCTATGATAACATATTCTTTCCGTATCTAATCGAAAATAAGATTGATACGGTTTTTCAGCTTGGAGATTTGTTTGACCGCAGGAAGTTTATCAACTTCAATTCATTGTATCTGTGCCGCAAATACTTCTTTGACAAACTCCGTGATAACAATATCACACTTCATACACTTCTAGGTAACCATGACGTTGCCTTTAAGAATACACTTGAAGTAAACTCTACCTCTCTATTGTTACAAGAATATGAGAACATCACAATCTATGATGAATTCGATTCGGTATCATTTGATGGTGTGCAGATTGATATTGTGCCTTGGCTCTGTTCAGGCAACCAAGAAGAAATCTTTGCAAAGATAAAGGCAAGTACAAATCAAATTTGTTTTGGGCATTTTGAGATTGATGGGTTTGAGATGGACCGAGGTAATGTTTGCCACGGTGGTATTGACAAACAACCCTTAAACAAGTATGATATCGTATTGACAGGACACTTTCATCATAAATCAAATGATGGTCACATCTATTATGTCGGTACACCAGGCGAGATGACTTGGGCTGATTACAATGACACAAGAGGTTTCCATACCTTTGATACGAATACCCGTGAACTTGAATTCATACAGAATCCATACCGCATGTTCCATAAGTTATCTTATGATGATGCGGTAACTGACTTTGAATTTTGGAAGTCATTTGATTATAATGCATTGAAAGAAACATATGTAAAGGTAATTGTTGTTAACAAACAAAACCCTTACTTGTTTGATACTGTGATTGATAACTTGTACAAGGCAAGTGTGTCAGACATATCAATCGTTGAAGACTTTACAGATATAGTTATTGAGAACGACCAAGAACTTATTGACCAAGCAGAAGATACAATGACAATACTTGGAAAATATATTGATAATTTAACCTTGAATGTTGAGAGTGATAAACTAAAAACTCTGATGAGAGAACTCTACATTGAGGCATTGAATACAGAAACAACTGAATGATAACCTTTCGTTATGTGCGTTGGAAGAATCTACTTTCAACCGGGAATTATTTTACTGAAATAAAACTAGACAATAATACCAACACACTTGTCGTTGGTGAGAATGGTTCTGGCAAATCAACTATGCTTGATGCATTGTGTTTTGGTTTGTTCGGTAAGGCATTTCGTAATGTCAACAAACCAAATCTACTTAATTCAATCAACAGTAAAGATTGTATTGTTGAAGTTGAATTCAACACCAATAACAAATCATACAAGATTGTTCGTGGTATTAAACCAAACAAGTTTGAAATCTATTGTGATGGTGAATTACTGAATCAAGATGCAGCTGCAAGAGACTACCAAGAATACCTTGAAAAGTTTATTCTGAAACTGAATTACAAATCATTTACACAAATTGTAATTCTTGGCTCTGCATCATTTGTTCCCTTCATGCAACTATCATCTTCAGATAGAAGAGCAATCATTGAAGACTTGTTAGACATTCAAATCTTTTCTACCATGAATGGACTATTGAGAGATAGGTTGTCAAACAATAAAGATGTGATGATTCAAAGTAAATCTGAAATTGAATTAACACAACAACGATATGATTTACAAGATAAACATATCAAAGGACTGAAACAAAACAATGAAGACAAGGTGACTGAATATGTTAGTGAGATACGAATCAATACGAGTACCATACAAACCTTACATGGCGAAATTGCTAACCTCTCCTCACAAGTCGAAACGCATCAAAACATGGTGGCAGAAAAGACTTTGGTTGAGAATAAGGTCAAACAACTTACAAAAATTGAATCTCAGATTGAAAGCAATATATCCAAATTTCGAAAGGATATCAGTTTCTTTGAGCACAATGATGATTGTCCAACGTGCAGGCAGGCCATTGCCTCCGAGTTTAAGGAAACGGAGTTACAAACTCTGCAAACTAAGGCTCAAGAATGTGAACACGGTCTATCCCAATTAGAAGTTAAGTTATTGGCAGAACAAACTAAACTGAATGAGATAACTGAAATTCAAAAACGAATTCAGTCGTTACAGATTGAGATTGCAACCAAGAACACTTCTATTACGGAAACAAACAAATACATTGCAAGATTAGAAAAGTTAATTGAAGAATTAAAAACAAACAAGGCATCTACAGAAAAAGAAGAATTGGAATTAAAGACATTAAATGATACATTAACTGAGTTAAAGAGTAATTTAAGACACTTAATTGATGAGAAGTCCTATTTTGAAGTTGCCTCTGGCCTGTTGAAAGATACAGGTATCAAAACAAAGATTATTAAACAATACTTGCCAATCATTAACAAATTGGTGAACAAGTATCTTGCATCATTAGATTTCTTTGTGAACTTCAACCTTGATGAATCATTTAAAGAAACAATCAAATCAAGGCATCGTGATGATTTCACCTATAATAATTTTAGTGAAGGCGAGAAACAACGAATTGACATGGCACTAATGTTAACATGGCGTGCAGTTGCCAAGTTGAAGAATTCATCCAATACCAATTTGTTGATACTTGATGAAGTGTTTGATTCAAGCCTTGATACAAATGGCACAGAAGAACTAATGAAGATTCTTCATATGCTTGAAGGTGTAAACCTGTTTGTGATTTCACATAAAGGTGATATTCTCGTAGACAAGTTTGCCAATGTGATTCGTTTTGAGAAGGTAAATAACTTTAGTAGGATAATGAAATGATTGAGTTAAGTAAGTTTTACGGTGACAATAATAATAATGAAGCGACAGTATACCGAGATGCAAATGGATTCTTTGCCACAGTAAAGAGTGGAACTAGTGTATACTACACGACAAGATTTAATAATGAAGAAGATGCAGAAATTTATGCAGAAGATTGGGTAAACAAAAATGAGTGATATTTTAACTATTGATACCGAAGTTGCGGCAGGTGTAAAACAACCTGAACCAAAGGTCGAACCATTACAGGTATTTGATGATAAACTTCCCATGTTATCAGAAGTTATGCCTGAGTTTGTTGGTGTTTTACCAAACACAAGAATGACACACTTGGTCAAACAAATGAAGTTGACTATGAAACTTTATAGTGGATTAGGATTATCAGCTAATCAATGTGGAGTAAAAGAACGTGTATTTGTTATTGGTACAGACCAATTTCAAATGGCATGTATCAATCCAAAAGTCATTGAAGTATCAGAAGAACTTGTAAAAGATACCGAAGGTTGTCTTTCATTTCCTGCTTTCTTTCTAAAATTACCACGACCAAAATGGATTGAAGTGGAATACACAAATGAAAATGGCGAAAGAACACAAGTAAAACTTGATGGTCTTACTGCAAGATGTTTTCTACATGAACTTGACCATTTGAATGGTGTTAAGTTTACCGATTATGTTGGTGCCGCATCTATTTTACAAGCTGCTCGCAAACAACAAAAATTGATTAAGAAAATTGTAAGAAGAAAAAAATGAAAAAAGTTGATGATGTAGAGGTGCAATGGGCTAAGTTTCTTGAGGAGAATCCTGAAGATAAAATGCCTATGATTGACGAAAATCTTTTGCGTGAACGTATGATTAAAGAATTGACATATGTTTCCGCAATGGATGTCAAAGAGTACACACTCTATCAGAAATGGCATGAAATCAAGTCTAAGTTTCCTACTGAAAGTGTTAACACACTTTTTGGTGAAGAAGAAACATTCTTGGCTGACCCTGTACAGGCAAAGTATATTGCAGAAGCAAAGAGTAACATTTGGATACCTGAAAGTGTAGAAGACTACATGGACTTGGAACCAGTACTTGAATATACAGATGATTCTGGCAAGGGCACCAAGAAAGGTGTTGATGGCTCTGTTGTATCATATAACATTGAACGCAACATGGACTTGCCTGTTCGTTGTAATGCATTAAAGAGTTTCATTACCAATGGTCGTAATAACAGTAACATTGGCCGAAATCTTCACTTCATTGTAAAAGACAATAAGACAAGTAAGTATCTTGGTGTCGTTACAATTTCATCCGACTTCCTTGACTTAACACCCCGTGATAAACACATTGGTTGGGACAGAACATTGAAGACACAAGGTGGTATGATTAATCATACAGGTATCGGTTCATCAATCGTACCAACACAACCACTTGGTTATAATTATGTTGGTGGCAAATTGTTGTCATTGCTTTGTTTATCTGATGAAGTACAGAAATTATGGAAACAACAATATGGTGATATCATGGTCGGTGTTACAACAACATCATTATATGGAAACACAAAGGCTGGCGGTCTATCTCAGTATGATGGTTTAGATTATTGGGACAAGATGGGTTTCACAGCAGGTTCTGTATCATATGAACCAGAGAAAGAAACAATTTATATGATTCGTGATTGGTTGAAAGTTAAACACACACGAAAATATTTTGAATGGTACATCGCAACCAAGTCAACAGGTCAGCCATACAAACGTGACCACAAGAATCGTTCATTACAATTTGTGTATGCACAGATGAAGATACCGAAAGAATTGATTCGTTCAGACCATGCTCGTGGTATTTACTTTAGTGAACTATATACTAATACGAATGAGTTTTTGCGTGGTGATATTAAAGAGAATCAACTTGTTAAAAAGTTTGACTCTAGTTATGAAGCATTAGTAAAAATTTGGAAAGATAAACATGCCCGTGGCCGTATTGGTTTTCTAAAGAAGAAAAACAAAGTGTCTTATGATACCTTGTTCCTTGATGATTTAATCTATATGAACTGGGAAGAAACTAAGGCAAAGTACCTTGGTCAAATAGGTAGATGATTACTATTGCCTCAAAAATGCTTGACAAGTAACTAAATACTTGTTATAATATCAACATAATGCGGAGAGTCCGAGACAACCTATCCCAATAGGCAGTCAGGTTTAACTCCTGATATCCGCTCCATTCTTAAAACAAAAGTATTACTGTTGCTTTCACGCAACGAACAGCTTGACTTCTTGTCCGGTTCTGTTATAATACACCTATAAATCGAAATAGGAAAACGAATGAGTTTTACAGTTGAACAAAAAAATCTCTTGACCAAACTAATGGCAAGTGAGAACCTTACGGTTGAACATCAAAAAATTCACACCGCTAAATTTGACCCCGTTAATCGTGTTTTGTATTTGCCAATCTGGCAAGACATGACTGGTTTTATGTACGACCATTTAGGCGGGCATGAAGTTGGTCATGCACTATACACACCAGCTGATGGCTGGCATGATGTTGCTACCGATGAAACTAAAGGCAAGAATTTCAAATCTTTCCTTAATGTAGTAGAAGATGCTCGCATTGAGAAAAAAGTAACCCGTAAATTTCCAGGTCTGAAAACTTCTTTTAGAAAAGGTTTTCAGGAATTACTTGACCGTGATTTTTTCGGTATTCAATATAAGAATGTAAATGATTTGTCATTTATTGAGCGATTGAATCTTTACACAAAATCACAATATACTGCTGAGTACATTAAATTCACCACAGAAGAAATGGTCTATGTTCTCAAGGTGCAAAACCTTGAAACATGGGAAGATGTTCTTGCTTTGACTGGTGAAATTTACGATTACTCCAAAGATGAACAATTTGACATGCAAATGGAAAAACAAATGCGTGATTTTGAAATGTTCGATGATGATTCTGATGGTGAATATAATGATTCTGATTCTGATTTTGAATATGATACAGATGAAGATGAAGATGGTCAGCCACAACAAAGTGACAAATCTAAAAAATCTGATGAACAATCAGAACAACAAAAAGAAGAATCTAAATCTTCTGCTGAAGATGGTGAAAATGCTGAAGATGAATCTGAATCAACAAGTGAATTAGACCGTTTCAAAGAATCGGCAGAATCACAGCGTGACCAGTTTTCACCTGAATGTAAAACAGATGATTCGTACCGCAAAAATGAAAATTCATTGCTTGATGAAAAATGCAAACCATATCTTTATGTGGATGTGCCTACTGTAAATGCTAAAAATGTATTTACACCACCTAAACGTGTTCAAGAATTGTTAAGTGAATACTATGCCAACCAAATTACTGATGGTGCATTTGATAATGCCTATGTTCAAACATTGGTGAATGATTTCAAAAACAAGAATGACCGTTACATTGGTCTGCTTGCAAAAGAATTTGAAATGCGTAAGGCTGCCAAGGCGTTCAGTAAATCTAAACTGTCCGATACTGGTGATATTGACATTAACAAACTTGCAGGTTATAAATTTGATGACAACATTTTCCGCAAAGTGATGTTGACACCAAAAGGCAAGTCTCATGGTCTTGTGCTGTTGCTTGATTGTTCTGGTTCTATGTCAGAAAATATGTCTGGTTCAATTGAACAGATTTTAGTTCTTACCATGTTCTGCCGCAAAGTGAACATTCCTTTCCGTGTATTTGGTTTTACTGATTGTACCGATACATTTAAGATTGACCATAACATTCAAACCTATAATGAATATGACAATAGTAATCGTTCATTCTCTAACAAAGTTGGTGAATTAGGTTTCTCTAATGTTCAATTGCGTGAGTACTTGAATTCAAAAATGTCTAATGTTGAGTTTACAAAAAGTTTACGAAACATGATTTTGTTGAAACAAAGTTACACTATCGGTAGAAATTATGCTCGCAACCGTGTTGGCCGTCCTCTAAGTGAGAATCTTTCCAACACACCTTTGGTTCAGGCTGTCTTTGCAGTTGGTTCAATCATGGAAAACTTCCGTCAAACCAATAACCTTGACTTGACAAGTTTGGTGATTGTACATGATGGTGATGCAGATAATTCCGCATATTATAACATTGAAAATCAATACAAAAATTCTGATAGTGAAGTTGAAAAATATGTTCACAGTTATGGTTTTGATGTTCGATCATACAATGTTGTTGTGCGTGACCGTAAAAACAAATTTGAATATGCAATGAAAATGGATAACAAGAAAAATTATTCATATTTCACCAATGAAGAATTGTTGAGGTCTGCATTAGAATGGATTCGTGTTGTAGGAAAATCCAAAGTGTTTGGTTTCTTTATTCTTGCTACAAGAAATTCCCATGCAAAAGGTGCGATTCGTAATCGTTACCACTTTGAAGATGGTTCTACAATTGAAGACATGCGTAGAAACAATATGATTGGTGCATATGATAAAGAAAAAGAATTGATTAAAAAATTCAAACAAGATAAATTCTTGATTGCGAATACTGCTGGTTACAATTCATTCTACCTCATTGCAGGTGGTGCTGAGCTGCAAACCGAGAATGAAGAAATTGAAATTGATGGAAAAGTTACATCAGGTAAACTAAAAAATGCCTTTATGAAAATGGCAAAAAAGAAACAAGTGAATCGGGTACTAGTATCTAAATTCATTCAGGGAATGGCAGTTTGAACTGTTGTTTCTAGGCAACACACTGGTTGACAAATCGGCCAGTTGTGTTATACTATGTGTATCTTGTGAATTAAAGAGGTTTTTATATTATGAATCGTGCTCAGAAAAAAGAAATGTTTATTAGTACTTTAGTATTAACTGGTAAAAATCAGGTTACTAAAACAGAAATCACAGAAATTTGTGAGAAAATAAACATTGCTCATCCTTATTGGTTTACCAATGATGAAAAAAATAAAATTAGTAGAGGTGTTTACAAAGTGCCATCAAGTGGCGTAGTATCTACTCCTGTTCCCGCAATTGAAATGACAGCTCAAGTTTTACCCATGACTAAACATGTAGAAAAATCCGAGAATCGTATTCAGAATATTCAAACTGATTTGGATTCTACTGATTTGATTCCAAAAGCTTATAAAAATTATGTGCCATTTGGCAACTTTGAAGATGTGCTTGCAATTGTAAATGCACACCGCTTCTTCCCTGTTTTCATTACTGGTCATTCTGGTAATGGTAAAACAATGTCTATTGAACAGGCTTGTGCCAAATCAAAACGCAAATTTATTTGTGTATCAATGACACCTGAAACCGATGAAAGTGATTTACTCGGTAACTTTGTTCTGATTAATGGTAATATGGAATGGCGTGATGGTCCCGTGACTACTGCTGCTCGACAAGGTGCCGTTTTGTGTATTGATGAAATTGATTATGGTGCTCAAAATCTTTCCTCATTGCAACGTGTGCTTGAAGGCAAACCTTTCATGCTGAAGAAAAAAGGTGAAATGATTATGCCTGCTCCAGGTTTTACCGTGTTTGCTACTGCAAATACAAAAGGTAAAGGTTCTGATGATGGTCGTTATATGTTCACCAACGTATTGAACGAAGCTTTCTTGGAAAGATTTCGTACAACAATGGAACAAGAATTTCCTCCTGTTAAAACCGAACGTAAGATTATCGAAAAAGAATTGACCTCTGTTGGTCGTACCGATAATGAGTTTGCTGAAAAACTTGTTACATGGGCTGATGTGATTCGTAAAACATTCGCTGATGGCGGTTGTGATGAAGTGATTTCTACTCGCCGTTTAGTTCACATTGTTGAAACATTCGGTATCTTTGGTGATAAGATGAAGGCGATTGGTCTTTGTTTGAACCGATTTGATGACGATACAAAGGCATCTTTCCTTGACCTGTACACTAAAGTGGATGCAGGTGCAAATACCGAAACGATTCTTGCCTCCACAATGACGGCAGAAGAAGTTGAAGATGAGACTGATATTCCCTTTTAATTGAGGCAGTGGTGTGTTATTTGCCTGTAAAAGCATTGACACACCTTCTTTATTGTGTTATACTTACACATCATCTGAGAGATTGAGTCGCCTCTCAGATATTTTTTTCTTGCGATTCGTTTTTATCATGGAGATATTATGTCTACAAAATCTAAAGTTCTTGCTTACCTTTCTAAAGAAGGTTCTTACAACACTTTGACGGCAAACAAAATGCAGTCAGTTTTCGGTGTTGCAAACCCATCCGCAACTATCAATGAGTTGCGTAATGAAGGTCATGCAATCTACTTGAATACCCGTTACAATACAAGCGGAGAGAAAGTTGCTTTCTACCGTTTGGGCACACCAACTAAGCGTATGGTCGCTGCAGGTATTGCTGCAATTCGTTCTACAGGTGAACGTGCTTTTGCCTAAGATTTCTTAGCAAAACCTAAGAGGACAGGATATATAATGTATCCTCTCCTCTTTTTTATTTTATGGATACATTATGGAAATACAAGTTAAACTAGAAGAATTAAAGCAACATAAGTTATTTGTTGCCACTCCAATGTATGGCGGTATGAACCACGGACTTTACATGAAGTCCTGTTTAGACTTACAAACAACAATGCATCGTTATGGTATTGAAATTAAGTTTTCTTTCCTATTCAACGAATCATTGATTACAAGGGCTCGCAACTATTTGGTTGATGAATTCTTACGCACAGATTACACACACATGCTGTTCATCGACAGCGACATTCACTTCAATGCACAAGACGTAATTGCTTTGTTAGCACTTGATAAAGATGTTATCGGTGGTCCTTATCCTAAGAAGTCAATGAATTGGGGTAACATTGCTACTGCAGCTCGTAATCATCCTGACTTAGAACCAAAAGAACTTGAAGCACTTGTTGGTGAATATGTCTTCAACGTAGTTAAAGGCACACAACAATTTCAAGTAACAGAACCTCTTGAGGTTATGGAAATTGGTACAGGTTACATGATGGTAAAACGTAATGTGTTTGATAAAATGAAAGTAGAATATCCTTCTATTCGTTACAAACCAGACCATGTTGGCCAAGCCAACTTTGATGGTTCACGTTACATTCACGCATACTTTGATACTGTGATTGACACCAAAGAATCTATTGTTGGTGGTGGTTCAGACCGATACCTATCAGAAGATTATATGTTCTGCCAACTGTGGCGCAAAATGGGCGGACAAATTTTCTTGTGCCCTTGGATGAAAACACAACACATCGGTACATACGCCTTTACTGGTAATATGCCTGCTGTTGCACAGTATACAGGAAAATTATAATGAGCGATGATGTTGTTAAAGCTTCACAAACTGCAACAACAGGTGGTCGTAAATTTGATGGTAACAAACTAGAATTTGGTTTGTTACCACCTCTTGCACTTGAAGCTACTGTTGATGTACTGACGTTTGGTGCTCAGAAGTATGAAAGAGATAATTGGAAAAGAGTACCTGATTCTAAACGCAGGTATTATGATGCACTTCAACGGCATCTTTGGGCATGGAAGAAGGGTGAAATTCTCGACCCTGAATCCGGTAAACATCACTTAGCACACGCTATGTGTTGCCTCATGTTTCTATATGAACATGATACAATGTATTCTTTGGATACATAAACTTTTTGGAACTATATTATGAAATTATCAACTGAAACAATCTCCGTCTTAAAGAACTTCGGTGCCATCAATCAAGGCATCATGTTCAAAAAAGGCAAAACACTTAAAACGGTATCTTCACATAAGAATATTCTTGCTGAAGTTACCATCAAAGAAGATATTCCAGCAGAGTTTGGGGTTTATGACCTGAATAATTTTCTGTCGGTCGTATCTCTACACAAAGATGACCCATCATTTGAATTTGATGAGAAACATGTTGTTATCTGTGGCAACAAAGGTCGTTCTAAAATCAAGTATCGCTTCTGTGAACCTACTATGATTGTTACACCACCAGAGAAAGCAATTGCAATGCCTGACCCTGAGATTGCTTTCAGCTTAACTGCTGAAGACTTTGATTGGGTGCTTCGTGCTGCTTCTGTTCTTTCTTCACCACAAATTGCAATCGAATCTGATGGCAAGAAAGTTTCAATCATCACATTGGACTTGCAAAACGATTCTGCACATACCGACTCACTTGACTTGGTTGATGGTAATGGTAGTAAGTATCGTATGGTTTTCAAAACAGAAAACTTGACCAAGATTTTACCTGGCGCATATGATGTGAAAATTTCTTCTAAAGGTGTTTCACACTTCCAACACAAAACTACACCACTTCAATACTGGATTACAACTGAGTCTGGTTCTAAATTTGAAAAGGCTTAATCATGGGTGAGATAAGAACTTGGACAGACAGAGAAGTATACTTGTCTGTATTGAGAAAAGAAATTTCTGTATTACAAACGAAATACAAACCACATGAAGAAGGTACAGGGCATTTCAATACAGCAATTTCTGTTTTAGAATCTCGTATCAAAGAGATTGAATCTGAAATGAATTGGCCTTTTCCAAATGAATGATAGACGTAACTTTATAAGAGGTGCAGGTATCATTGGTGCCTTTGCTGTAGGTGTTGCATCTTATAAACAGGTGAAAGAGATGGCTAATGAGCATAAAGACATTAGTCATCTTGCACCACCAGATAAAGCAGCAACAATACAAATTACAGGTGCATATGGTGAAAAACCTAAAGCACCAGAACCAACTATGGGACAAAATATGTTCTATATCAATGGTTGGAATGAAGAAGTTACACACCGAGTTTCAATGACTGTCGGTAAAGATAACCGTTTGTGGTTAAAAATCGGGGACAAATGGCAAAGAGTTGCTGTTGAGTCTTAAAATTTAACTATATATCTATGAGATATTAATTTATCTCGCAAAAATTTAACTTTATTTTAAAGGAAATTAAATGAAATTCTCAGAAGCCAGTGGCCAATTGGCCAATCTTAATTATTGCGATTACTCACTAAAAGACCTAATAGACATTGCTAGGTCTGTAAGTAATTTAAAAAGTTCCACACTTGATGCAATAGCACTCCCACTACCATATGAATCCAGACAAGATTTGGTTTCAATTAATGACTTAAATGTTAGTATCAAATATCAACGTAAAATGCGTTTGAAAAAAGTAATTGATAAATTAAAGTCTCACGGAACATTCAACAAAGAAGCTGCAGGTCATATTGATGTTGCAGTTAGACCAAATGGCAAAATTTATGTTTGGGATGGATTTCGTAGAACATTCATGGCAGGTATTGTAGGACTTGATTATATTCCTGCATCCATCTATAGACACCCAGCAAATAGAACCGAAAAACAATGTGAAGAATATGAAGCACAAATGTTTAAAATTAGAAATGCTGATAGTGAAACCATGAAAGCGGAAGAAATTTTTAGGTCTGAAGTTGTCTATAATGACCCTTCTGCTTTAAAGTTTTTAGATTTTTTAAAAGAATGTTTACTTGATGTTGAAGGATTAAATCCAGGAAATAAACTCCTTGGTGGTATGGTTCTCGTTAAATCTTGTTGGACTAACCAACATATCACAGAAACCAATTTAATAACTTCATCAAGAATAATTCAAAAATCATGGAAAACAGACCCATTAATTTCTGGTTACTTAATGTGTGGATTAGGAAAATTCTTAGATGTGAATTCTGAACTTGATGAACCTTTTGACCATGATGAAATTCTTTTAGCATTTCAAGAATTTATAAATGTAAAACCACCAAGAAAACAAGAAGAATTGACCACTCGCCGTTTAAATAAAGCACCAAATGAATCTATCGCATATTCAATTGCAACAAATGTTTTAGGAATAAAAGGCCAACAATTAAAACAATTCATTGATTGTGTTAATTTGGATAAAGCTGAAATTGATTTAATCGAACAAGATTAAATTGTGAACAACATATACCACTTTAGTTGGTGGTATATGTTATAATTATTTTTTATTATGAAAGAGGTGAGTTATGGAACATTTATTGTGGACAGAAAAGTATCGCCCTCAAACAATTGCGGATTGTATTCTACCTGACAGGTTGAAACAACCATTTCAGGAATATGTGAATCAACATAACATTCCTAATCTATTGTTAAGTGGTGGTGCAGGCGTTGGTAAGACTACAGTCGCCAAGGCTATGTGTAATGAAATCGGTTGTGACTTCATGGTCATTAACGGTTCTGATGAATCTGGTATTGATACATTTCGTACCAAGATTAAAAACTATGCTTCATCTATGTCATTGTCTGGTGGTCGTAAGGTCATCATTATTGATGAAGCAGATTATCTAAATCCCAATTCAACACAACCAGCATTGCGTAATGCAATTGAAGAATTTGCAGTTAACTGCTCATTCATTTTTACTTGTAATTACAAAACTCGTATCATTGAACCATTGCACTCTCGCTGTGCTGTGATTGACTTCACACTA
>Ga0209400_1002590_pt1 | contig 13616 bp, 11 predicted proteins | sample M_130807_EF_Meta_FD_187313 | JGI IMG/M metagenome (GOLD analysis project Ga0209400, IMG submission 187313) | Freshwater microbial communities from Lake Montjoie, Canada to study carbon cycling - M_130807_EF_MetaG (SPAdes) (version 2) | ecosystem: Environmental > Aquatic > Freshwater > Lake... | reverse complement strand
TAGCGCTTTTCCTATGGTGGTTAATTTTGTTGCTCAAGATGGTTATCTGCCAAATTGGCTAACTAAACGTGGGCACAGGCTTAATTTCTCAAATGGTATTTTAGTTTTAACAGCCTTAGCCATGATATTAGTTTTGATCACAAGAGCCTCAGTTGAACATTTAGTTGCCTACTACGCACTGGGTGTATTTACCGCTTTCACTCTTTCAGGTCTTGGTATGGCAAAGCATGCAAAGACTCATAAGACAGAATCTTGGCGAGCTAAGTTTATTATCAATGGTTTATCAGGTGGTATTTCTCTTCTTGTCGTTTTAATCTTCGCCGTTGTTAAATTTAATCAGGGTGCTTGGGTAGTAGTTGTTATAACACCAATTTTAGTTTATGCGTTTTTAAGACTTAGAAGGCAATACACAAGAGAAAATGATGCTCTAAATATTACGGTGCAAAGCTCACGAGCCACCTCAATTACCAGACATGATGTGACGGTGCTAGTTGATAACTTTGATCTTGCTGCAATTGGGGCAATTAGATACGCCAGAAGTTTAAATCCAAGAAATCTCTCAGCCGTTCACTTTGTAATCGATGATCGAAAAGCTGAGAACTTAAGTAAGCAATGGGCAAAAAATGAAGCGTGCGCTGATGTACCACTTGAATTAGTTGATTGCCCAGATCGCAGGCTTGCTAACGCAGCAGTTGATTACGCAATAAGAGCAACGAGTGATAAAAGTGTCGAGCTAACTTTACTTCTACCTCGTCGCTCTTACTCAAAGTTATTTGGTTGGTTACTTCATGATCAAACGGCGGAGGATATCGCTCGTCCTATCTCACAACTTGAGCGAGTAGTAGCAACGATTGTGCCATTTGATGTTGAAAAAATTATTTCAGGCCATGCTCCATTAGTCACACCTATTAAGAAAAAAACTGCCCCTAAAAATGATCAACCAATTCGGGCGCAAAGTGCCTTTACTAAAACAGATACCGTGGTTAAGAAAAGTGAACCAATTAGTCACTATGCAGAAAATATGACACCTATTAGTAGCATCACTTGGCGAAAGCGAGCCCACGTTCAAGGAAAAGTTAACTCAATTAAGGCTGCTCCCTCTGATTCCTCCCCGTTAGTTGAAGTTGAGATCTGGGATGAAAGTGGCGGGGTTACATTACAGTTTTTAGGCCGTCGTGAAATTTCAGGTCTTGAAGTTGGTTCTGAGATGCGAGCTGAAGGTATGGTCGGTGAGAATAACGGTCAGTTAGTTATTTTAAATCCCTCATATGAAATTGTTATTTAGCGCTTTGTTGCAAAAAAATCAGTAAGTAGTTTTGCGCATTCATCCTCTAATACTCCACTTACTACCTCAACTTTGCTAAGTGCTCGCACATCTCTGATTACATCAAGTGATGAACCGACTGCGCCAGCTTTTTGATCAAAGGCGCCAAAGACTAATCTTTTAAGACGCGATTGCAGTATTGCCCCAGCGCACATCACGCATGGCTCAAGAGTGACAACTAAAGTTAAATCATCAAGGCGCCAGCTGCCTAATTTTTCACCAGCTCTTCTTATTGCCAGGATCTCAGCGTGAGCAGTTGGATCATTATCTTTTTTGCGCTCATTTTTACAAGAGCTTAAAATTTCGCCAGCATCATTAACAATTAAAGCACCTACTGGCACATCACCTGAGGATTTAACTTCATTTGCAATTGCAATAGCTTGCTTCATTAACGATTGGTAATTCACTAATTACTTTCAATCACCTGATTAAATTGTTCACCAAAACCTAATCGATTTGCAATCGCCTCAAGTTGTTCATCTGGATATAACTCTGTGTCATCTAAAATGCTTAAAAGTTCCATCTCACTAACACCTAAATCATTTAATAAATCAAGATCCCCACCAGGTTGTGACTCATCATCTTCTTCTGGGAATTCAAGGTCTAATACCTCAACTAGATCTGCTGCTACTTCATAATCAATAGCGTAGGTAACATCTGAAATCATCATCTGCATTGATCCACCAAGGGAGCGTGCAATGATTACAAACTCATCCTCTATTGCAATTAGCAATCGCTCCACCATTAGTTTGTTGAGCTTTAAGTGAATCCATAACTGCGCCAATATCACGGGTAGTTAGGATCTGCGCCGCATCCCATCTGCCATCTTCATGCCAGGCGATGAGTCCAAAATCTACTGACATTAGATTCACGCCCCTCCTTATCACCTGTGCACATACCTTCTGAGCACACTTATTCTCTCTTTAATCTGCGCTAATTGGTAGTAGCACCTCTTGCTTGTAGAGTAATTATGTGAAAATCCATATCGCCTCCCACCCATTACTTACTCATAAGTTAACTGTGCTGCGGGATGAGAAAACTGATTCGCCAACCTTTAGGCGCTTAACCGAGGAAATTGTCACTTTACTTGCATATGAGGCAATGCGTGAAGTTAAAACAATTGCTGTAACTGTAAAGACACCAGTTGCAATGGCCCAAGGTGAGCAGCTTGCTAAACCAAAGCCAGTAGTAGTTCCTATCCTTAGAGCAGGCCTTGGTATGTTAGAGGGAATGTCGCGCCTTATCCCAACAGCTGAAATTGGGTTTTTGGGAATGGTGCGGGATGAGAAAACTTTAAAGGCAACAACTTATGCAAATAGATTGCCGGAGGATTTAACCAATCGTCAGTGTTATATCTTAGATCCAATGCTTGCTACCGGTGGCACATTAGTTAGCGCAATAGAGTTCTTAGCAGCAAAGGGTGCCACTGATATAACTGCAATTTGTATATTAGCTGCGCCAGAGGGTATTGCTGTTCTTGAAAAAGCATTCGTGGCTTCAAAGTTATCTTTAAAACTTGTAACAGGTGCACTCGATGAGCGATTAAATGAGAAGGGTTACATCATCCCAGGCTTAGGAGATGCTGGGGATCGTTTATATGGTGTTGTTTAACTAACAGTAAAAGTCCTCACATGCTGTGTGTAATTACTTTTATACTAAGACTGAAAATTTCTTAAAATATTAAAACTTGAAAGATGAGGTAGAAGATTGTGTTAAACCTTGCTGCCTCATTTAATGAACAGTTATCTCCAGTTGCTCCTTTTTTATTTTATGTAGTAATTGCTGGCATTATCTTTGTTGAAACTGGTTTATTAATCGGCTTCTTCTTACCTGGTGACTCATTGTTATTTAGCGCAGGACTTGTTGCTGCAGCTAGAGATGACATCAATATAGTGTTTTTAGTTCTGGCGATTTTTTTAGCCGCCTTTATTGGTGATCAGGTTGGTTATGTAATTGGGCGAAAGGTCGGCCGGCCCTACCTTGAAAAACATAAATCTAAGCGGATGATTAAAATGCTTGAAAGATCTGAGCGTTTTTATGAAAGATATGGCTGGTGGTCAGTAGTTATTGCCCGCTACATCCCATGGGTTAGAACATTTGTGCCACCAATAGCAGGTGCGGTAAAGATGAATTACTACAAATTTTTATCAGCTAACGCATTAGGCGCCCTGCTTTGGGGGGCCGGTATTACATTGGCTGGATTTTATTCTGGTTCAATCTCTTGGGTTAAAGATATTTCATACGCCCTTGCTGCCTTTTTTATTACCGCTTCATTACTCTCTGCTTTAATAAATTACTTACGAGAAAAACGAGACTGACCATTTGCTATCACACCTAAATAGGTGAGGAATATTCCAGTAATTAGGTAAGGTGAGATTTGTGTTCCCTCAGTTGGCACAAATACATCAAGTAGTAATGATCCAATCAGCATTCCGCCAACACTAAGTAGTGTGAACTCTAAGACGCCAACATATTGCACGGCAACAGCTGAGAAAGCAATATAGAAAACCCCAATTGAGCCACCTAAGAACATCCACCAAGGCCCTGAGGTTAGATTCATTATTGAGTGATCAGTAAAGAGTGAGCGAAGTATTAATAAAAATGTTAGAAAGCTAAAGCCAGTAATAAAGTTTAGTTGTGAGGTAGCAAAACTCTTCTTTGAAAAAGAGTTGATCTGACCATTTAACGCTCGCTGCACGCCAACCCAGCTGCCAGCAAAAACAGCTAATGTAATTGCAAGAATTGAAAAATCACTCATTACAAATCTATCCCAGGCAGATATCACTACTGCACCTACTGTAATAATTGCTGCAATTACCCGCCGCTTTGAGATCACAGATTTAATACCGCCAGCTAAGCCAACATGATCAACCCAAAGTGAGATTGCGGTCTGACCAGCGAGTGATGCCACTGTAAATAATGCAACACCTGCAATAGGGACAACATGAGTTTGCATTGCCACAAATGATGCGCCTAACATTCCTGCGCTTAGCCGCCACATTGGAAGTTGTTTTAATTTAACTGCTTTAAAAATATCAGCAAAGCCTGCTCTGACATCTTTTCTAAATAATGAAATTAGTGAGACAAAAATTAATCCAGTACCAAATGAAACTAGGGCAGCCTCGAGTGAATCACCCATTTGATTAGATAGCTCACCATTTATCCGAGATTGTCCTGCGATTAATACACCAGAGAGTGCTGAGAGTATCTCTAGGCGGCGTTTTTTGTTAGTTGATTTAATTTACTCAAACTCCTTAATACTTTATTCAAAATGTTTTAAACAAAGTTATTGCAGCTTAAAAGTATATATCTGTGGGAGTGCCAAGGAAAGCAAAATTTTTGGCTTGAACTATTAGATAGGCTTAGTCTAGGGTTTAACACTTAGAATTACTTTTTTCCTGATATCTTTGTCTAATGAAAGAGATTTTTTCGCGAGTTGAACCAGATAAATTACTTCATTTAGTGTTAAGTACCAGTAATAACCAAGGACGAGCTCAGCTCATTGACTCTGATCAATTTCTTCAAATAGCCACTTTAGAATTAAAAAGTGGTGAGAACTTTTCTGCCCATAAGCATCTTTGGAAAGATCTTCCTTCAAATAAGAGTATCGCTCAAGAATCTTGGGTCATTATAAAGGGAAGCGTCGAAGTAACTTTTTTTGACCTAGATAATTCTAAACTTGAGACACACACTTTGAATGCCGGAGATTTATCTATAACGCTTTACGGAGGGCATAGCTATAAAGTTTTAGAAGATACTATTGCTATTGAATTTAAATCGGGACCATACCTCGGACAAGAACTTGATAAAATATACATTCAGTGAATTAGTTTGGTAATCAAGTTTTAATAAGTTCTTACTTCTAGTTTTATTTTTAATTGGTTACTCCTCCATAAATTCTCCATGGTTCTAAATCAGACTTAATGAGTGATAACACACTGACAGCGACACCTCCATCTACAATCACTGGAGGCATAATCACGCAACAAAGCCAGTGAGTGAAAATTCTTGTAATAAGGAGTTACCTACATCTAAATTGTCAGTCGATAATGGCATCGTTGGATTTGTATGACTTTTCCCCGAAAAATCATCACTGGCAGAAAAAATTTAGACACCTTAAAATATGGTTGAATAATCTAAAATTTCTTCACCGTCAGTTCCAATTACATGACGCAAATTGCAATATTTACATAACTACCGATCTTATAAATGCACTCGGCCCTGCAAATGTTAAGTTACTATCTATTCTTACACTATGTTCGCTTGATATATTTTAACTTTTATAAAAGTACAGATCTTTGAAAATAACACAATCGCGCCGATTTAATTGAAACCAATTCTTTTTAACTGCATTTCTGCGTAATATCCAAGATTAAACTTCATGAATCCCAATCTTTTTATAATTTGATGCTAAAGTCACCTAGTGACTTATAATAGTTGGCCTCTTGGGAATTTACCTAGTGAGTGGCAACGCCCTGAACCTGATTTGCTAAAACAATATGGCTATAACTGGAATGACCCGCGAGAAATAATTAATATTTTTGAAGAAAAATTAGCTGAATATGCTGGATCTAACTATGCAGTTGTTGTGGATTGCTGTTCAAATGCAATTTTTTTAAGTCTTCAGTACAGAATATTTAAAGGTGAACTTGAAATAGGCCAAGAAATCGTTATTCCATCGCAAACTTATATTTCGATTCCAATGCAGATAATTCACTCAAAGCTTAAGCCTGTGTTAGAAAACAGGACTTGGTCGGGAATTTACGAACTAGTTAATGCAGATTTGTTCGATTCCGCTGCGCGGTTTACTAAAAATATGTTTGTAGGAAGAAATTCTTTACAGACTTTGTCGTTCCAAATAAAAAAACGCTTGCCAATAGGTAAGGGAGGAGCAATTCTTACAAACTCACTCGAAGCTTATACTTGGCTTAAATTATCCTCATATGATGGTAGAAATCTTAATAGCCCATATAATTCACCAAATCATGTTGAAAAAATTGGGTGGCATTACTACATGACACCAGAAGATGCAGCGAGAGGAATCTTGATAATGGATAAATTACCGCCCATAAATCTAGATACGATGGACTATAGCCACTATCCGAACCTTCTTAGTTATAAAAATATTGAAAGCTTACTAAGTAGGGAAATTTTGTGACAAATCGAATTGCATTTATTACTGGAATATCTGGACAAGATGGTAGTTACTTAACGGAGTATTTATTAAAAAATAATTATGAAGTTCATGGAATTGTACGAAGAAATTCTGTTGCTGAGCATCAAGAATCAAGAATTGATCATTTAGCACCCTATATTAATATTTATTATAGTGACATGCTTGATAGTAATTCTTTAAGAAATACAATAGACAAAGTCTCACCTACAGAGATTTATAATTTAGCAGCGCAAAGTCATGTAAGAATTAGCTCTGAGATTCCAGAATTTACTACACAAATTAATGCAATAGGCCCTCTCAGAATTTTAGAGATCATCAAAAGTTTAAGGGGAGATGTAAAATTTTATCAAGCTAGCTCTTCTGAAATGTTTGGTAAATCAGTTGACAGTGATAATTACCAACGAGAGTCTACCAAAATGATTCCAGTATCGCCTTATGGCTGCGCAAAATTATTTGGGTATAACATTACAAGACATTATCGGGAAGCATATAATTTATTTGCAGCAAACGGAATTTTATTTAACCACGAATCTCCACGACGAGCATCTAATTTTGTTACTAGTAAGATAATTAAGACCGCAGTTCAAATAAAATTAAAACAAGCATCAAAGCTGACACTTGGAAATCTTGATTCGCAAAGAGATTGGGGTCACTCACGTGACTACGTCAAAGCTATGGTAAAAATTCTTGAACATGACGTTCCCGACGATTGGGTTGTTGCAACAGGCCAAACTAGATCGATAAGACAGTTATTAGAACTGGTTTTTAGTAGACTTGATTTAAATTATCAAGACTACGTAATTCAGGATCCAAAATTTATGAGGCCAGAAGAATTGCAATATTTAAGGGGCGATGCAACAAAAATCAAAACTGAGCTTGGGTGGAAACCTGAAACTACTTTTGAAGATATGATTGATGAAATGCTAGAATTTTGGTTATCAAATTTACGAAAAATTTGAACAGTGCTGAGCATTGATGAATATCTCACTTTAAATTTTTTCCATAGGAGTACTTTTTAATGGTTTCATATTTTTTACCAAAAGTAGTAGTACATTCTTGGGGTGGATTTGGATCACAATTAAACGCTCTCGGACTAGCATATTGCCTAAGTCTTAAGTACCCCAAAAGAAGAATCAGAATTGTTTTCCGAACTGGAGGGGAACACAAAGCATTTTATGAATTGAACGATTTACAAATAAATGAATTTGAGATTCGATTCAAAAAAATTGACGAAAAAGTCACACATATAATGCCTTCAGTTCTTACTCCAAATTTGAATACATACAAAAATTTTGCCAAAGCAAGTTTGATCAAATTAGGGTTGTACGCTACTTGTGAATCTAAATCTGAATTTGATTCAATAAAGCCCTGGGTATTAGTGATTCGAGGAAGTTACAATTTATTCCCAAGTAAAGAGTTTATTAACTATCTTCAAAAAAAAATAGAGCACAAAGTAGAAAATTTATTAAATAATGATGTTACTGTTCACTATCGTCTTGGAGATTTAATTACACTTGAAACTAAAAGTCCAATCAGTGAAGAAATTCTGTTACAACAACTGAATAGCACGGTTAAGGACACATCCTCAATATCATGCACCATTTTGAGTTCGGATCCAGATACTGCCTCTCTGAAGTTTGCACAGTTAAAAACTTCAATGATAATAAAAAGTGATTATGCTACACCGGTAGAAGTATTAAAAATTGGAACAAAAAGTAAGATTTTTTTAGGAACTAATTCAAAGATTTCAATGTGGGTCGTTTTTATCCGAATGAATTTGGGGTTAAAAAATAGTTTCCTACCTAATAGTTTTAAAAGTATATTTGATCAGAGTTTTGAAGAAAAATTCATTCGCGAATATATTAAATTTTACTAGCTAGGTGTTATTAATTTTTTAAGTAAACTAATCTGAAAAAATATGTGAGTCTCTTATACATTCAATATAATTATTTCAAAACTAAAATTTTGTTACTCGCTCTTAAAATCTATAATGATTTATGTGATATATTCATAATTTGATTAAGCTTTTATTGAATTACCTAGTATTGGATCTACCATCTAGCCACTAAATTTTAATTCTAAATCCATTTTCTTTAAACATTCAGGTGAGTAGATATTAAGATCGATTTGATTCTAGATATCTTGTTAGCCTTGAAATTTCCATTTTTTATATCAATATCTTATACTGCGCTGTAATAAATATTACTATTTATTCAGAACTCTTGCATTTTATTACTTTGAAGCTTATAATAAATCATGTCTTTAAATGAATATAATTATTCTAAACTTAAAAGCTACGGAAAAAGTTGTTTTATAAGTTCAAACGTAGAAATCCGTAGGCCTCATCTAGTGGATGTAGGATCGTTCGTGGCGATTGATTCTGGTTTTTACCTAACAACTTCTGCAAAATTAGGTAACTATATTCATATCGCTCCGTATGTTAGCTGTATTGGAGGAGTTACTGCGCTTTTAGAGATGCAAGATTTCTCTACAATTGCTGCGGGAGCTCGGTTAATTTGTTATGGTGATGAACACTTAGGATATGGGCTTGTTGGGCCGACAGTCCCAAAAGAGTTTGCGGATCGAATGGTGGGAGGCGCAATAGTCGTACAGCGCTACGCTTCAATTGGCACCGGAGCTATAGTTTTACCAGGATTAACAATTGCTGAAGGCTCAGTCTTGGGTGCCGGCGCGGTTTTAACTAAAAATACGGAACCATGGACAATCTATGTAGGGTCTCCAGCAAAACCTATCAGAGCCCGCCCTCACACCAAAATGATAAATTTTGGTCAATTACTCTTAGAAAAACTTGAATCTGAGTTAGAGTAATTTTAATCCTAAACTACTCACATAAGTTCGTTAAGTAGTTAATTTAAACTGGGTTTAGAACTATAGTCTGAAAATTAAATAAGATACCCATAGATAAGCCCAACCCCAGGTACTTAAACTTTAGTCGCTTATTACTTGTACTACCCCTCTAGAAATTTCTCCTAAAGAGAACTGATTACTAGACCAGACTGTCAGATTAGAAGTTTGGTTTTACGTTCAAACCGATTTGTGCGCCCGCAGGGATTCGAACCCCGAACCTTCTGATCCGTAGTTGGCCAGTAAATTTGAGCTTTTAGTTTCCTAAAACTCACCTTTACTTGCCTATCTTTCCGACTGTGCTTACGCCCAATCAGAAAGTCAATTGCTCTATCCGTAAGTCCTAAGTTTTGTTAAATAGTAATAGATTTCTCATAAAAAACACAGAGGATACCTCTTGATTTTTTTTCTTCAAAAATTATAATTTTATAATGGGGAAAACCTCCGCAAAGATTAAACGCCCCCTTTGGGTAGCTAGTTTAAATATTGCACTTGCAATAACTGTTGGTTCTTCACAGGCGTTTGCTGGAAATATAACTTCGGTGGAGGAGTTGCTTAGAGTTACAGGTGATGCCAATTATGTCTTAACGGTCAATCTTGATTTAGCAAATGACGACGCGTCTTCAACCGAGGGCGAGCAGCGTGCAGATGTGGAAACTTCAGGTAATCCAAGCTACATCGGTATCGGGTTCACTGGAACATTTGATGGCGATGGGAAAACAATCTCTGGTCTCACTAAACCACTTTTTAACACCCTATTGGGTGAAGTGAAGGATTTGAATCTAGCGACGGAAATATTAGAAGGTGTAGTTGGCAATGGCGCCCTAGCAAATACTCTCGATTCTATTGGCATCGTAAATAGTGTCACAGTCACAGGAAATGTCACTGGCGTAGATAATGTCGGTGGTTTGGTTGGATTATCACACGGTGATATCACAGGCTCTCACGCAACCGTTGTTGTTAAGGGAAACATGAATGTTGGCGGTTTGGTTGGCTCGTCAGATGGCATCATCACAGGATCTAGCGCATCAGGAAATGTAAATCCGCTCTTACCAAGCTTTGAGGGTATAACTAATATTGGCGGATTGGTTGGCCTATCATATGGCAACATCACAGGCTCTCACGCAACAGGTGATGTTGAGGGAGGAGAGAATATTGGCGGATTGGTTGGCCAATCATATGGCAACATCACAGCTTCTTACGCGGAAGGACAAGTGTCAGGTACTGAAGAGGTCGGCGGATTAGTTGGATTATCACACGGTGATATCACAGGCTCTCACGCAACCGGTGATGTTGAAGGATACGTGAAGAATATTGGCGGATTAGTTGGCCAATCATGGGGCAACATCACAGTTTCGCACGCAACAGGCGAAGGAAGAGTATCTGGCACTGAGAGTGTCGGCGGACTAGTTGGAGCTTTGGAAATTAATTGTGAAATTAGAGACTCTTATACAGCAGTAAATGTATACGGGTTCACCTATCTCGGAGGGTTAGTTGGATATTCAGAAGGCGATATCACCAACTCTGATGCAAGAGGTGAATTAGTTGAAAGTTCCGGACAGGGTGGTGCTGGCGACTATGTCGGCGGATTGGTTGGATATTCAGAAGGCGATATAACTGACTCATCTGCGACCAGCGATGTAATTGGCGGAGGCTACGTCGGTGGTTTGGTTGGTTCTCACCAAACTGGCGCCAGTGTTACATACTCATATGCGACCGGAGATGTAATCGGAAATGATGACGTTGGTGGTTTGGTTGGATATTCAGAGGGCGCCATAACTGACTCATATGCCAACGGTGATGTCACTGGTGATTGGTGGGTTGGTGGTCTAGTTGGTCAGACCTTTAGTAATATTTCAAACTCATATGCCAGCGGTGATGTCACTGGTGATCGTGCTGTCGGTGGCTTAGCTGGTAGTGCCCTGGGCGAAATTTCAAACTCATATGCCAGCGGTAATATCGAATTTGATATTGAGTCATTAAACGCTGATAGCAGTTATTTCGGTGGCTTAGCCGGTGAGGCGGCTTATCAACCAATAACCAACTCATATGCCAGCGGTAATATCGAATTTGATATTGAGTTATTTGACCCTGAATCCAGATTTGTCGGTGGGTTCCTTGGATTCACCTTCTCAGAAGAGTATGTTGTTGACTCGTATGCATCGGGTAATGTCAATGATACGCCTTGTGTAGAACCTTGTTCTCCTCTTACTGCAACTGAGCTTTTAGCAATTCTAAATACAGGTTTTGAAGGTGCTCCGATCTTTACTTTTAATCCAAGTGTCAACGGTGGCCGGCCTTATCTAATTTCTAATAATCCTTTTTCAGAAGAGGATGAGGAAGAGGATGAGGTAGTAGAGATCTTTCGCAGGGTTAACATCTCTTTCCTACCTACTCAGGCCCTTAATGGCCTAAATAAATCAGTTGGGTTTAAGGCAGCAAAGAGTGATCTGAGTAAATTTGATCTTGCCCTTCTTGATCAAGTTAAAGGTGATAAGAGCTCGCCAATTACTGGAGCAAAACTTCTCACATATCAATCACTCACAACCTCTCTATCAGTTGGCAGCATTCTTCAATTAGAGATTAATTTTGAAGCTAACAAATCTCTGCAGATGTGGGTTAAGAGTTCGGAGGGCCAGTACGTTTTGGTGGGTGATGTCAGCCTTGATAAGGATGGCAATGCAGTACTTCCTGGAATTGAGTTTAAGAAGAGTGGTCAGTATGAGCTTATCTTTGTGAACTCAGAGACGAAGGATCTAACTCAACCTGAGCTAGTGAATAAAGTGATGGGTCTAACTGTTTATGTTAATTAATAGAGTGCGCCCGCAGGGATTCGAACCCCGAACCTTCTGATCCGTAGTCAGATGCTCTATCCGTTGAGCTACGGGCGCAATCTTATGCGTTGGGAAGTCTAGCGATTTATTAGGACCTACCCAAACTTATTAGCCTCTTCCAATCTACCTCTTTTATGCGAGGTTTGCCTGCTATTTCACCAGAGATTACTTCAGAGGCATTTATTTTTTCCCAGCTAACTTGATCAATAACTTCATGGCCAGATTTAAGTAAGGAACTAACACCTTCACTCACTTTTGGCTCAGTTAAGTTACTAATAATTAGCTCAACAACATCATTTGAATCACTTTTATTTGTCCCAATAACTCCAACAGGTCCACGCTTTGCCCAGCCAGTTACATAAACATTGTGCTCAACATGGCCTGCAATATTAACAATCCGACCATTTTCAATATTAATACCAGCGTACTCAACTACGTCATATCCAATTGCAGTAACTACTAATCCAGCCTTGATCGTGAAGGTTTTATCAGTAGCAATAACTTTGCCATCTTTGACCTCATTGATTGCAAATACTATCTCTTCAACCTTATCTCTGCCTTTTATTACAATTGGAGCTGATAAGAACCTAATCTCTAGTTTGCGTTCAACACTTTTTTTATCATGCTCTGCAATTAATCTCATTGCTTCTAGATTATTTCTTAAATCTTTTTCAACCTCACCCAATTGCTCAATACGAGAAGCTGCCTGATTTATTTGATCTGTATCGATATAAACATCTGTATTTTCAAGCTTTGGTAAATCCCGCAGTTCAGGGGCGGTAAAGGCGGCATGTTCTGGGCCACGCCGGCCACAAATAATTACTTTTCTTATTTTACTTTGTTTGAATTTTATAAGTGCGTGCTCTGCAGTGTCAGTTGGATCAAGTTCTGACGGATCTATTGCAAGAAGTCTCGCCACATCCATTGCAACATTACCCGCGCCAATTACAACTGCGGTGTCAGTATTAAAATCTACTTCAATATTTGTGAAATCTGGGTGGGCGTTATACCAAGGGACAAACTCTGCTGCAGATATGCAATTAGGTAGTTCTTCACCAGGAATCCCTAATTTTCTTCCTTTAGTAGAGCCAGTTGCTAATACAACTGCGTCGTATCTTTCTCGCAAATCCTTAAGTGAAATATCTTTACCAACTTCAACATTGGCAAATAATCTAAAGCCTTCCGTTTTAGCAATCTTTTCAAACACCTTTGAGACTGTTTTTATCTTTGGATGGTCCGGCGCAACTCCACTTCTTACTAATCCCCACGGGGTTGGAAGGCGTTCGATCATGTCGATAGTGAAGGTGAGCTCATCAGTTTGTGCATTTTGAAATGCTTGAGCGGTGAAGTAACCAGCAGGACCAGCACCTACTATTGCAATTTTATATGCGCTCAAGATTCCTCCAATTACTAATTG
>Ga0209400_1002589_pt1 | contig 13617 bp, 9 predicted proteins | sample M_130807_EF_Meta_FD_187313 | JGI IMG/M metagenome (GOLD analysis project Ga0209400, IMG submission 187313) | Freshwater microbial communities from Lake Montjoie, Canada to study carbon cycling - M_130807_EF_MetaG (SPAdes) (version 2) | ecosystem: Environmental > Aquatic > Freshwater > Lake... | reverse complement strand
GAGAACAACGGAGCGTATTTTCATGGAAGTACTTACTTCGGAAGTTGAAGAAGAGCGGTTGAAACTTGAGTATCGGCTCGCGAAACTTGAACAGATTGAAAAAGCGCAAACAGATTTCCTGTCCTTTGTCCGTTATGCGTGGCCCGAGGCCATCATTGGTGCGCATCATGTGAAGATGGCGGACGCATTTGATCGTGTTTCACGTGGAACATTGAAGCGTTTGATTATTAACATGCCTCCGCGGCACACAAAGAGTGAGTTTGCGAGTTATTTATTGCCTGCATTCATCATGGGCCGTAAGCCTGACACCAAGATTATTGAGTCGACGCACACGGGGGAGTTGGCGGTGCGATTTGGCCGTAAGGTACGAAACCTCATGGACACGGATTTATATAAAGACTTGTTTGACGGGGTGATCTTGCAGGCGGACAGCAAGGCTGCGGGCCGGTGGGACACGAACCACGGGGGTGAATACTTTGCTGTAGGTGTGGGGGGCGCGATGACGGGCCGTGGTGCGGACCTTCTGATAGTGGATGATCCGCATTCGGAGCAGGATGCTTTGTCCCCGTTGGCCTTGGACAATGCTTATGAGTGGTACACCTCTGGCCCGCGGCAGCGGTTGCAGCCGGGTGGAGCCATAGTGATTGTGATGACGCGTTGGGGCACGAAGGATTTGACCGCACGGGTATTGAAGCAGCAGGCGAATCACAACGCGGACAAGTGGGAAGTGATTGAATTTCCAGCTATTTTGCCTAGTGGCAAGGCTTTGTGGCCTGCGTTCTGGAACTTGGAAGAGCTGGAGGGGGTCAAGGCGTCTTTGTCGTTGCAGAAGTGGAATGCGCAGTGGCAGCAGCAGCCTTCGAACGACGAGGGGGCGATTTTGAAGCGTGAGTGGTGGAACTTGTGGGAAGAGGACCGTCCTCCGAAATGCGACTACACAATTCAGAGTTATGACACGGCGTACAGCAAGAAGGAGACGGCGGACTTTTCTGTCATTACGACGTGGGGGGTGTTTTACCCGAGTGATGATAGCGGGGCGAACATTATTTTGTTGGGGATGCAGAAGGGCCGGTGGGACTTTCCGGAGTTAAAGCGGGTGGCGTTGGAGGAGTACAAGTACTGGAATCCGGATAACGTGTTGATTGAGGCGAAGGCAACGGGGGTGACGTTGCAACAGGAGTTGCGTAGATTGGGGATTCCGGTGACAATGTACACACCCGGTGGACGCAAATCGGGGACAGACAAGATATCGCGAGCTAACAGTGTTGCTCCTATTTTGGAGGCTGGCATGTGTTGGGTGCCTGATTCGGAATGGGCCGAGGAGCTTGTTGAGGAATGCGCGGCTTTTCCCCATGGGGACAATGACGACATGGTAGACAGCACGACACAGGCGCTGATGCGGTTTCGTCAAGGTAACTTTATTGCGCTTCGTTCGGACTGGAAGGAAGAGCCGAAGGAGCGTCGGGTATCACAGATGGAGTACTACTGACCATGGCTCAGTCCACAGCACGAGAAGACTTAAACAAAGTAGCGCCGTCAGACAGCTTTGTTACTCCGGAGTTGTTGGACAAAATTCGTGAAGTGGAGTCCTCGAACATACACATTGATCCCCAGACAAATCAACTTCTACGTAGTTCCGCGGGTGCGGAAGGCGCGTATCAGATCAAGCCAAAAACTGGAAAACGACCGGGGTATGGTGTAGCGCCTGTACGGAACAGGACGGAAGCGGAGCATCGGCGTTTTGCCGGGGATTACCTGAACGCCTTGTCAAGAAAATACGGGGACGAGGCCAAGACAGTGGTTGCCTACAATCAAGGCCCGGGGACCGTGGACCGTGCTATTCGAGAAGCGAAGACTGCGGGCACGACGTGGTATGCGGCGTTAGAAAGCAAAGAGGGCCGGGATTATTTAGTAAAGGTGCTTGGTGCTGGAGCTATTCCTACTCTAGCGGTTGCACAAGCGCCCGCACCGGCACCGGACCTGTCTAAACCTGTGACGGTAAACCCCAATATGCGGGCGCAGGTTGAACGGATTCGTGAGCAGAGGTCCTCGGCCCAATCTTCGCCGAGTGCTGTGCCTGTGGGCCAGCGGGCGGCGTTAACGCCTATCCAGCAGATGGGGATAGACAATGTTGGGGCGGGGTTTCAGGCGGCGTTGGGGTTATCGATGCTGGGTGCCTCGGGCCGTGGTTTGCCAACTGTGGAAGGGGGTGATGAGTCTGATGTGGAAGAAATGCAGAGTGAGCCGTCGGCCAAGCAAGCGTTATCGTCATTGCGGGGTCTTCCAAGTTTTAATGCATTTGCTGCAAGCCTGCCCAAACAGGGGGAAGCAGAACCTGTGCGGATGGCGGGGGGCGGATCGTTAGATGATCTGGGGGATGACGTAGGCGTGGTGAATTACACACCTATGACTGAGTCGACGAACGACGTGCCTGCGGCACCCCAAATAAAGTTGCGTCGAACGTCTGCCTCCAAGTCGATGGGGAGCATGGGTGGCATAGGGAGCATGCCTCAAGAATCAAAGGAAAAAGAAAAAGCACCCAAAGGCACTGCAAGGCAGCAGTTGGAGGAGTTGCAATACAAGACGGGGTTGACGAGTGTTGCGATCAAGGACAAGTTGCGTGGTCTGGGGGAGGATACTTTTGGCGCGCCGACGTTGACATCGAGTCGGGGGAAGTTAGCCCGTGGTCCGTTGAGCGTGGCTTCTTTTGGAAAAGGTGGAGACGCGGAGAAGAACCCTGTCAAAGACCCGGTAGGTGAAGCCGAGGGGATGCTGGAGACCTTCAAGAAATATGGTGAGAAGGCTCGCAATTTCATGGTGGAGAATGGTATTTCCCCGACGGACGTTGCTTCGGGGTTCATGGGCCTGAGAAAGGGTGCGGCGTTGGGTTTATTGACGTACTCGGGTGGGTTGAATGAGGGGGAGGATGAGCAGGTAGCGAAGATGCGTGAGGCGGCGAGACTGCAACCACCGCAACATTTTGCAGCGGGGGGTTCAGCGGACGCTGTCCCCCGTGGAATAAACGCCACGATTACCACGCCGGGGGGCTATTGGACGGACGAAGATGGCAATTCCCACTATGCGGGAGACGTCTATAACTACACCGACCAAAGTGGGAATCCGGTCTTCTATACCCCGCCACAACTGTCTTCGGGTGATGAAAACGGGTACGGTGGTGGAGAAATAGAAGTCCCAGCGCAGTGGAGGGTACGCGGCGCACAGAACGGATACGACGAAGAAGGCAACCCAAGTTACGCGTACACGCCTTACCTAGCCCCAGACGCCTCTATAGCAGATATGATACAGGCGCGTGGGCCGAGTGGTTACGCCGCCCCTCTAGGAGCTATGCTTCAAGCTATAGAGAACGCCAACCCAAACGACACCCTATTTACGCCAGAGACGTTTGATCGAATGAATCAAACTCAGATGGGTAGGTTTGGCAACTACTCATCGACTGAAAGCTTGACTGACCTTATGAACAAGGCAGTACAGGCCGCTGGCGCACCAGATTATGCTGTCAGCGGTGCGGCGCAGATTGATAAGGCTCCAGCAGTTCAAGCCTTCAACCAATCACAAACTGACAAGTGGAATAATCAGCAAAAAGATCCCAGCTTTTTAGAGCAAGCGGGTGATTTTTTGCCGATTGCAACAGTGGCTTCAGCAATAATTCCCGGAGGACAAGTTTTTACCCCTTATTTAGCTGCTGCAAATGCTGCATATCAAGCTAGTCAAGGTAATTATCTTAATGCCGCACTCAGTGCAGCAGGATCGGCATACTCGGCAGGGGCATTCAATGCTGGCGCGGTTGACCCATACGCTGACTTTGGTGGGCCGGGGTATTCAGCAGATATAAACAGTTCCTTAAACAATGCGGCTGCTGCTGCTGCCAATGCCGATTTTGCAAACACCATCCCTGATGTTAATCCCTCATATACACCCCCATCCAATACGTTTAACCCTAACAATGCCTACCCAGACCTAAACGGTCCAGTGACACAGCACAGACTTGAGAAAGTAGGATTTTTCCGTGACAACCTTTCTGATGCTATAAATACAAGCGGTGCGCCCGATTACGCAAACGCTGGATACGACGTTCCGTATACGTCCCCAGAACCATATAAGTCTGGGTTGACTTCGCTTTCTAGCGGGTCGCCTTTGGACGAAAGCGTAAAAATACAACAGAAACTTCTTGAATCTGGAAATGAATCCGCATTCCCAGTTTCAGGAAAGCAAATAGACGCCGCTAACACCGCCGCGTTTTCTCCTCACCCAGTAACAACGCCCGGCTCCCCTTATTCTCTAAACAACAACATCTACCAACCAGTATTGCAAACGCTTATGGATGCTGGTGTTCCGTGGAATATTGTTCAAGCATTGCCTTCAGTCGTTTCGGCAGGTGCAGCGGGTGCCGCGGGGCTTGGCGCGATAGGCGCGTTCAAAAAACCACCCGACTCTACGGTAACTGCTTTGCAGGGTATACCCGTCTCGGGCCCATTCCCGGGCGCTACCCCGGGCGCTACCCCGGGCGCTACCCCGGGCGCTACCCCGGGCGCTGCGCCGGTAGACTTGCGGAATTTAACCCGTTCCCCATCTTCAAACGGTGGTTCAGCATTAGTGCCTACTAACTTTTCTAACATTACTGCTCCAGTTGTGCGGGACAACCCGTATGCAATGCCTGCCGCCCCGGTTGCCCGTGCCGAGGGAAGCCCTGAAGAAGGCGAAAAGCCCTTGAAAGATAAGATTGCAGGGTGGGTGCGGGAGACGGAAAAAACGGTTAGTAAGCCGTTGGGGTTGATGGAGATTCGCAGTTACGCCTCTAACCGTCCGAAAGAGTTGGGGTTAAAGGGCGAAGTAGGTGGAGGAGCGGATGCAATGAGGCACCTGCTTTTAGCGCGTGAGTTGCGGACCAAGTACCCTAACACGGCAGGGGGCATGTTGTGGGCGCACGAAGCTATTGCGTCAAATCCTATTTTGCCGTGGCAATCGGACAAGGAGTATGCGCAGGACACCCACAACAATGATTTGGCAAAGCGGTTGATGGAAGAAAATCCGCAGGCCACGCGGGAGCAGTATGAAAAACGTGCGTTGGAGTCAATTCGTTCTGGGGAGGCCCAATCAGGGCTAACGGAAAAAGACCTCAGATACCGTGCGGGTGGGAGCCCTGAAGAGGGTGAGCGGTCCATGGGCGATAAGCTGAAGGGCTATGGCGAGACGGCGGCAAGTTTGCTCTCGGGCCTTGGCGCGAGCGTCCCGGCCGGGTATTCGGGGCTTGTAGAACTGGCGCGGACGCGTGATCCGGAGAAGGCGGCGGAGGAAATCAGCCGTAGGCAAGCGGCCATGACCTATGAACCACGAACCGCGTCTGGAAAGAAGTCGACAGAGAGTGCGGCGGCGTTGTTGGAGAACCTGAATATTCCGGCGCAATATGTGGGGGGCAAGGCATTTGAAGCCAGTGGGGAATCGCCCTTGGCGGGTGCGGCGGCGGAGACCCTGCTTGACCCGTTGAATTTTATTCCCGGTGCGAAGGCAATAGGAAAAGGAGCCAAAGCTGTGGGTAAGTCGCTTGCTCCAACAGCGGGTCGTATGTTGGAGAATCATTTAGAGCAACTTGGTATGGGGCCGATGTACGCGGTCAAACCCTACAAGGGAACTTTTGCGCGTAACTCGCCGGAGTTTTTGGCCAGCAAAGAACACCCTGACCCCTTGCGGCTTCCTGACGATGACTATGTATCCAATCTTGAAAAGTATTATGCAAAGGCCCGTCAGCAGGTAAAGGACGCTGGTGGAGAGTTTCAAGAAACAACCCCTGCACAAAAACAAGCTATGCAGGAGTTTTATGCGGATAAGGTAATGCCCTACTTTGAGGAGTTGCATGGCACCTTGAGAGACCCTGTTTTTGAAAGTTTGATGGAGGGTCGAATAACGCCGTATGGTAGATCAGCCGCTGAAGGAAATTTTAGACCGTACGCGATTAAAGCAGCAAAGCGTAAGACGGCACAGCAGACCGGGTTTCGTTACCCCGCGGACCCGGACGCTTACACAGACCTTACCAATCGCTATGATACCGCTACTGGGTTGACGCCGACGCTGTATTACACAGGCGAACCCCATCTGATCGAATCAGCAATTAAACAAAACCCGTTAATTGCACCTAAAGAGGGTGGAGGCGTTAGTACCTTGGAAGGAGAGTTTATACCAACCAAAAAGTGGGATAAAGACAAAGCATCGCAGGTGGAAAGAAGACGAACAGCTGATTTTATTAGTGGGCAACTAACAAAGCAACAGGAAGCGTTGTCCCCCCAGCTTCGGAATCAAAACCTGAACCCCCCGGGAGAGGGAAATTATCATGGTGGGGTAAATTTAAAGGAGCCCGGTAATCTTAGTTCTTATTCGGACAAAGAAGCTAAAATTGCGTTGTCCGACTTGGAAAGAAAGCTATCCGGCGAACCGGCTACCGAGCTTCGCCAGAATCTCAATCCGATTGAGTGGGCAAAAAACGTGTTGGCAAAGACTCCCGAGAAAAACAAACAGGGATACAGCGTCTCGGACAAGATGCTTGAAGCAATGACCAGAAATGAACCGGTGTGGGACATTGGTAGCTCAACACGGGAAGCTTACGGCGCGTTGAATTTCTTGTCTCCGGAACACCTCAATGACTACATGCGGACGTTGTCCCCGGAGAAGATTAAAGAAACGCCTTTTGTACGAATGGTAGAAGAGTCCTCAAAATATCAGGTGTATAAGTCGGGGGTAGATCAGCTCGTAAAGGACATAAAAGCAGGAAAAGGTGTGGACCCCAAAGTGTTTTCTAACGGGGTGTCTGAGCCCGTAAAAACTTACGATGACGGGTTTCGTTGGGTTAAAGCTAATGACGAATCCGCGCTCAAGTTAAATGGAACGTCTATTGGCCATTGTCTAACCTCGGGTGCCCGAAACTGTTCCTTGAGCGGTGAAGCAGGCGGAACGGGCCGTAAAAGTTTTGATAACGGGGACACCGAGATCTATTTCCTGCAAGATGCGCGTGGGGTTCCGGTGACCACGTTGGAGGTCATTAATGCTAAAGACCCCACCAAGAGGACAATTTCTCAGACCAAGGGCAACGGGACAAAGACGGGGGATACGGCTCCGGTTGATTACGACAGCATGGTTTATGACCTTGCAACACAACTCAACCCGGTTAGGATAATTGAAGGCGAAAGATATCTGTCCCCCAGCATGCAGCAGTTGCAAAAAGCACTGCGTACTCCTCCACCACTTCCACTTAAAAGAGGGGGCGCGGTGAGCGCGGCCCGTCTCCTGAAAGAAATGCCAAGGACACAACATGCCTATTGACAAAGCATTAAATGAAGTTGAGTCGGGCAACGCCCTTTTGCTGGGCGAAAGCATGCCAGACGTTGAGATTATTCTGGAGGACGACGGCGGGGCGACGGTAGGGCTTCCGGAAGAAGAACTTTTGTTTGAAGCAAACCTTGCGGAAGTTGTTGACGAAGGTGAGCTTGGCCATATTGCTTCGGAATTGTCGACGCTTTTTGATGCTGACAAGACCTCGCGCGGGGAGTGGGAGCAACAGTATTCCAAGGGCCTTGATCTGTTGGGCTTTAAATACGAGGAACGCACCAAGCCGTTCAAGGGCGCTGCCGGGGTTGCGCATCCGCTGCTCTCGCAGGCGATTGTGCAGTTCCAATCGCAAGCTTACAAAGAGCTGATGCCCGCCGAAGGTCCTGTGCGCACGCAAGTGCTGGGCAAAGAGACTAATGACAAAATGCAGCAAGCCGAGCGCGTGCGGGATTTCATGAACTACCAGCTTACGACGGTGATGGAAGAGTACACCCCGGAGATGGATCAGGCGCTTTTTTACCTTGGGTATGGCGGTTCGGTGTTCAAGAAGGTGTATTACGACTACCACCTTGAGCGGATGGTGAGCAAGCTGGTATTGCCAGATGACCTGTACATCCCGTATAGCGGCTCAAGTGTCATGAGCCAATGCTCACGAATCACGCATCGCCTTGCAATGAGCGAAAATGACTACCGCAGACGTGTTTACAGTGGTGAATACCTTGATTTAGACCTAAAACCAAGCGCGCAACCGGCTATTCCGGACCAAATTGGCGAAAGAGTTGACAAAATATCGGGTATTTTGCCTTCCAGTGAGACAGAAGAGCTGTTTTTCCTTGAGTTTCAGGTGGATTGGGACCTTCCGGGGTTTGAAGATGAGGATGAATCGGGTGAACCCACAGGAATTAAGCTTCCCTATGTGATCACCATTGAAGAAAGCCAAAACAGGGTGGTTTCTGTGCGCAGAAACTGGGACCCAGAGGATGCTAAGAAACGCAGGAAGCAGTATTTTGTTCATTACGTGTTGATCGAGGGCCTTGGTGCGTATGGCTTGGGTTTTGTGCACCTGATTGGAGGTCTTTCGCGGTCCGCGACAAGTGCTTTGCGTCAATTGATTGATGCGGGGACGTTGGCCAACCTGCCCGCGGGGTTCAAGGCCAAAGGCGCACGGATCATGAACGACGATGTGCCGTTGCAACCGGGTGAATGGCGGGATATGGATGCCGGGGGTGCGGAACTGACGAGCCAGATGTTGCCAATGCCGTACAAGGAGCCTAGCCAGACGCTATTCCAGCTGTTGGGGTTCTGTGTAGAGGCAGGTCAGCGGTTGGCAAACACGGCGGACATGGCCGTGGGCGATGGAAATCAATACGCTGCGGTTGGAACGACGATTGCGTTGCTGGAACGCGGGTCAATGGTGATGTCTTCGATTCACAAGCGTCTGCACTACGCGCAAAAACAAGAATTTAAGATGTTGGCGGCTGGGTTTGGGCAGTTCTTGCCTGACGAATACCCGTATGACGTTCCCGGGGCATCACGGACGGTCAAGAAAAAAGATTTTGACGACCTGATAGCGGTATTGCCTGTTGCTGACCCGAACATCTTTTCTTCAGCGCAAAGAGTGACCCTAGCCCAGACGCAGTTGCAGTTGGCGCAAAGCGCACCGCAAATGCATGACATGTATCAAGCATACCACCGGATGTACTCGGCGTTAAATGTGCGGGATATTGATGCAATTCTAAAACCACAAAACGTCCAGCACCCAAAAGACCCTGCAACAGAAAACTCCGAGGTATTGGAAGGTGCTCCGTTAAAAGCGTTTGCTGGTCAGCAGCATGATGCGCACACGGTGTCGCATCTGATACAAGGTTTTTCGCCGATGTTGCAAGCTAATCCGGCCGCTGCCGTTAGGTTGCAGCAGCACCTCTTGGAGCACATGCGGTTGAAAGCGGAAGAGCAAACCGAAGCAGAATTGTTCAAGCAATACGGTAAAGACCCTAAAGACTTGATTTCTGCGTTGCAGAAAGAAGGCATGATTGCGTTAAAGATTGCCCAGTACATGCAAGATATCAAGGAACTTCAAACCAAGTTGCAAGGCGATCAAAGTGACCCGTTGGTCTCGTTGAAAGAAAAAGAACTTGGGATTACTGAAGCATCTAACAAGGCTGATGAAGGATTGCAACAACAAAAGCTCATGATGGATGCGCAGGAAGAGCAGGCCAAGATTGTTTCACAGGAAAAAATTGCAATGTTGCGGGCACAGCCCCCTTTTAGAGGAAATCCGAATGCCACTCAAAACAGGCAGTAGTCGTAAGGTCGTCAGCTCCAACATAAAGGAGCTTGTCGACACGTATAAAAACAAGGGTCGAATTGGCTCAAGCAGACCCGCCAGTAAAACTGCGGCGATCAAGCAGGCGATTGCTATTTCCTTGAACAAGTCAAAAGAAGACAAGCTCATGGCTGCGGGGGGTCCGGTGGGTGGGCGTCGTAGGCTGGCGCAGGAAGAAGGTCGTAAAAACGTCAAAAACTTTCCTCCGGAGAAGACGGGAGTATCGGTGACCACTCGCAATCAAGTTTCAGCTATCCGTAAAAAAGGAGGTTCCATAACTTACAAAAGAGATGGTAAACTCCCTGTTGGTGTGTACTAACTAACATAAGCAAGGCCACCAGACGGGGCCTTTAACCCGTCTGCTATTACATGGAATTAACCATGCTTGAGTTTGCAGAAGCTCTGTTAAAAGAAATTCGTCGCTTGCAACAGGACGCAGAAAGTCTTGTATTAAATGGTTCCATTTCCGACATGGAAAGGTATCGCTTTCTGATGGGCAGACTTGAGGGTCTTAGATTTGCTGAGCAAGCCGTAAAAGACTTGCTTTCCAAAAACAAGGAAGATTTTTAACCCCGAAAGGAGCCTTATGAGTGCGACCGAAACCCTGACCGTTTTGGAAAAGAAGTGGAAAGAAGAAAAAGAAGAAAGAGGACCCGAGTTGGCCGATAGTTATGCTGATTCAGGCGTCTTAGACCCAAAAACCCTTCATGAGAAGGTTCGGGAGCGTGTTCCGCAGCCCACTGGCTGGCGAATAACGGTTCTTCCCTACATGGGACGGGAGAAGAGCAAGGGTGGAATTGCCCTTCCGGAGCAAACGCGGCAGCAGTTGTGGCTACGTCCTGAAAATGGGCGATCTGGCCTACGCCGACCAATCCAAGTTTCCCAAGGGCCCGTGGTGCAAGGAGGGTGATTGGGTGGTTTTTGCCCGTTACGGGGGGTCTCGGCTGAATATTGAAGGTGGCGAAATCCGTGTTTTGAACGACGATGAAATTCTGGCGGTAGTTAACGACCCAGAAGACATCCTTCACATGTAAGGCTTATATGACCATTGAAACCGAAGACACACAATTGGATTTAAAGCTGGGGGATGACGAAAAGGCGGTTACCATAAATTTGGAGGAAACCCAACCGGATTCGTCAAACCGACCTGTCGCATTGCAGGCCCCTGAAGTTGTGGCGGACACCCCTACAAAGCGCAAAAAACCGGATGAGCTGGGGGATTACAGCGAAAACGTCAAAAAACGCATTGATAAGCTGACTTCTCGCCTTCGAGAAACAGAACGGCGAGAGCAAGCGGCCGTGGAATATGCCCAAGGAGTACAGCGGCAATCGCAGGAACTTGAAAAGCGCCTTCTGCATACCGACAATGGCCGTCTTTCTGAAGCTAAAACCCGGTCTGAGACGCAAGCAATTGCTCTGAAACAGATTATCCGCAAAGCTCGTGAAGAGGGGGATATCGACACGGAAACAGAAGCTCATGAGCGTCTGACTTCGCTGATGTTTGAGCAACGATCCATGACGGAAGAGACGCAAGCTAAGCAACAGGCGTATGACTCACGACAGGCCCAGTTAGCCCAGCAGGCTCAACAAGCCCAACGAGCCCCACAAGCACCCGCTCAACCGGACCCGCGGGCGGAAGAGTGGGCGGAGAGAAATCAATGGTTTGGCAAAGACACTGTAATGACCCATGCGGTTTGGGGAATTCATCGTCAATTAATTGAAAATGAAGGATTTGACGCCAGTTCGGATGAGTATTATGATGAGCTTGACAGGCGCGTTGTTGACACTTTTCCTAACAAGGTAAAGCGAGAAACAGCGCAACCTGCTGAAACCAGAGTGCAACGTCCCGTGCAAGCGGTTGCACCTGCTACCCGGTCCTCCGGGGTCAATACCGCACGCCGCTCCGTTCGACTTTCACCAAGTCAGGTAGCGATTGCTAAAAAACTTGGCGTTCCTCTTGAGGAATATGCCAAATACGTGAAGGATTAAATCATGGATAAGACACAAGTACCCTCGTTAGATCGCAAAGCTCGCACGTCCGATGGCCGTGAGGCAACTGCGCGTCGTCGCCCATGGGTTCGTCCTTCTAGACTTGATGCTCCTCAACCTCCAGAGGGGTATGCGTATCGTTGGATTCGTTCGGAAGTTAACGGTTTTTCTGACAAACAGCATGTGTTTGGTAAGTTGCGCGAAGGCTATGAACTCGTTCGTATAGAGGAATTGCCGGAAGAGCATCGTGACTACATGCCTACTGTCGATGATGGCAAATACAAAGGCGTGGTTGCAGTAGGGGGCCTTATGCTTGCCAAGATTCCGTTGGAGACCAAAGAAGAACGAAACGCATATTTTCTGCAAAAGGCAAGAGAGCAGATTCAAGCAATCGATAATGACATGATGAGAGAAAATGCACATGGGAGCATGCGCATTGGAAACCCTGAACGGGACTCACGTGTAACTTTTTCTGGCCCTCGTAGTTAAGGGCCGGGTTGACCCTAATCTTTTTGGAGAATTTCAATGGCTAACACAAATAAAGCCTTTGGTTTTCGTCCGGTAGGTCGTGTGGGTAGCACTGTTGCAAACCAAGGCAATACTTCTTACAGTATTTCCAGCAACTATGGCACCGCGATTTTTCAGGGCGATTGCGTTACCTTGTCTGGAGGCTACGTTAACATAGCTACCTCTGGTCCGTTGTTGGGTGTCTTCGTGGGTTGTCAGTATACTGATCCAACCACCAAGAAAACCACGTTTAAAAACTACTACCCGGGCAGCATCGTTGCTTCGGACATCGTTGCTTTTGTTGTTGACGACCCGACTTCCTCGTTTGTTGTTCAGTGTTCGGGCATCGCAGCTGTTACGGCCGTTGGTCGTAATGCAGTGATTGTCACGTCCACTTCGGGCAGCACCACCACAGGCATTTCTGGCCAACAGGTCGATGTTCCGGCCACGGGCAATGCTACTTACGCATGGAAAGTCATTGGCGTGTACAACGCTCCGGGGAATAACGATGTGCTCTCAGAGTACGCAGAGCTTATTGTTAAGCCGAATAACCATCTTTATGGTGCCAGTACCGGCACTGCGGGAGTTTAATCATGGCCATCACTCGTGCACAACTAGTAAAAGAGCTTGAGCCCGGACTGAACGCCCTGTTCGGTATGGAATACAAGCGTTATGAGAACGAACACGAAGACATTTTTGATATTGAATCGTCTGAGCGTGCGTTCGAAGAAGAGGTGATGCTGACGGGCTTCGCGGCCGCTCCTAACAAGGCGGAAGGTGCCGGGGTTGCGTATGACATGGCAAACGAGTCGTTCACGGCTCGATACACCCACCAGACTGTTGCACTGGCTTTCTCGATCACCGAAGAGGCGATTGAAGATAACCTGTATGACCGTCTGGCGTCGCGTTACACCAAGGCGCTTGCGCGTTCGATGGCTAACACCAAGCAGGTCACTGGTGCAAACATCCTGAATAACGCATTCACCAACTCTGCTGCTTACTACGGTGGTGACGGTGTACCGCTGTGCTACAACGCGCACCCGACGGCCCTTGGCCCGACGTTCTCGAACACCCCCAGCGTCGCTGCTGACCTGAACGAGACTTCTCTCGAACAGGGCATCATCGATATTGCCGGGTTTACGGATGAGCGTGGTCTGAAGATCGCTGTCATGGCAATGAAGATGGTCGTTCCGAAAGAGAACCAATTTACTTCTGAGCGTCTGATGAAGTCCACGCTGCGCACTGCAACGGCGGACAACGACATCAACGCGATCAAGTCGATGGGTCTTGTTCCGGAAGGCTGGTGTGTCAACCACTTTCTGACGGATACCGATGCTTGGTTCCTGATGACTGATGCGCCTAACGGCCTGAAGATGTTCCAGCGTGCACCTATTCGCACCGCCTTCGAGGGTGACTTCGATACCGGCAACGTGCGTTACAAGGCTCGCGAGCGTTAC
>Ga0209400_1002587_pt1 | contig 13624 bp, 19 predicted proteins | sample M_130807_EF_Meta_FD_187313 | JGI IMG/M metagenome (GOLD analysis project Ga0209400, IMG submission 187313) | Freshwater microbial communities from Lake Montjoie, Canada to study carbon cycling - M_130807_EF_MetaG (SPAdes) (version 2) | ecosystem: Environmental > Aquatic > Freshwater > Lake... | reverse complement strand
GGATTCTTTTTTAATCTTTGTTGGGAAAGGCAATGGTTCATCACCATCTGTCCTTTCTGGCAATCCAAGTTGTTGACGAACTTCGTTTGGAGCAATAACTTCTGTTCTCAAATATCTATCATTAATTTTTGACTGAATGTCTTCATCAATCAAATCAATGCGCTTGAATTGCAATACAACCATGTCGCTAAATTCAGAAATAATACGATTCAATCTTTTTTCAACAACCGATTGATCTGGACCAATCACTTGTGTTTTGAATGTCTTATCGGCATCCCTAGACACTGCAAGGTTAGCATTGTCATACACACCGACCTTAGGGGCGGGAACTCTGTTTGCAACAAGAATTTCATCTCGGTTTGATTTACGATATTTATCAAATGATGAATCCTGAATTCCAGCTTCTAATTTTTCAAATCTAATATCACTATCCGAACCAAGCGATGCTGGAATTGGAATAACTAAGGTTCCATGATTGCGACCCTTAACTTCTTTTCTAAAATAATTAATTAACTCTTGTTTTGATTTATTGCTTAACTTCGCACCTTTAAGGATAATTGCATAGCGAGGAATGGCTTTGTTTTCAAAGTAATCAATATTATATTCTTTTGCAAACTTATCCCCAACAATTGCAGCAGCAGCAGATACTGCAGAGGGAATGCCGTAATAAGTATTCTTAGGAGAGTAAGTTTTAAAATGGATAATTTCATTTGGATTTGAATCAGTATTGATTGGGTCTTCTGTTTCTAAATCTTGAAAGTTTCTAAAGAATACGGCAGAGATCTTATTGCTCTTGGCAATCTGTACATAGCCATCTCTTTTACGGCGAACACGCATTAGTGTTCCAGGGATATGACCAATATAGCCAATCTCTCCAGCATTATTTCTGCCGATTTCCATGTATCCGTTTCCAACGGTTAAGACATCTTGCCAAATCTTAATCATTGTTTCGTTAAAAGTTTCTTCTTTGTTAGTGTTTTCAAAAATATCTTCAAGCTTTTGTTTTTCATCTTGAATAGACTTTCTTACTCTTGCCAATCTTTCTGGCTCACCAGCGGCTTTCTCTAATCTTCTTTTAGCTTTAATAGTTTCAACAAACTCAAAACCAAGACCAACAGTATTCATTACTCGTGCAGCAATTGAAGCATTGTGAATAGCGCTAGAGTCGTAAAGACCAGCAAGCGTATCTAAATCATAAGGAGGGTTTACAATATCATAAAGGCTATAACCATCCAGAGTTTCTGGGTCAATGTACTTACTTGCTACACCGTCTATACCTTCAAACTTTTTTGCAAGTTTTGAAGCTTTTCTTTTCATTTTCGGTGAAAGACTAGAGTAAGAAACTTTTGCAAATGGATCATCATTGGTTGTAGATGAATCAAATCCAAAATATGTTAAATCATCAATCTCTTCCTCAACAACTTGATCAATCATATGTGTTGTTTTATTTTCCATTTTTCCTCAATCCGTCAAAAGCATCTTCCAATGGGTCTGGAATCAGACCATCATGAAATCTTGCAATTTGATCTTCTCTTTCGGAGCCAGAAACTTTTCTAGCACCATGTACCCATGCCAACTCGCCCTCTTCACTGCCAGTCCAGTATTTTGCAGCAGCCTCAACTCTTGATTCAATATCCTTGTCACCAATAAAACCTTCTGCAGATAAAAATCCATCACCATCAGACAAAGGTTGCCCATCAGGTAATATCCAAATGCAAACTCCAAATGTTCTATCTGGAACCCAGATGCGCTTGTTCTTTACAATATCGGACATATGTTTCAGTATACACCAGTTTTAATGAAATAGAGATTATTGTTGTACACAAATTGTTCAATAGTTACTTAATAGGGCATGCACCTGTCGCACAATCATCCAAATCAATATCCAAGTTGGCAGCATTTTGATGAATTGGGGTTGAAAAGTCTAATTTAGAGAATACCTTATCGTATTCATCTTTAGTGATCTCCTCATACGGAGGCAACGGGAAGTTATGATCAACATGCAGCAAGAAAGATACCGACTTAACAGATGAATCATAATTCTTAGACAACCACTCTTTTACTGCTGGCAGTTCTTCTTTACGATAATAGACTGTTACGGAAACTGCATTGTCAGCCCAGATTGTTTGCATTTTCTTAACCCACTCTAATTGCTCAAGAGCAGTCATGTTTGCAACCAGAATTGAATTGTCTGGTGACTTGCACGGGAACTCCACAACATACCTTGTGTGATCCTCTCTGCCATCCAATCCCATATCCCATGTAACTTTATAACCACGCTTACGACATGCATCCACTAGTGGATCAACAGAACTAAATCTAACCCTGCGGATATAGTACGGGGCAAAAGCTGGGTGGATTCCAGGAGTTACGCCTGGAAGCAATGAAAGTGTACCTGATGGTTGAACTGTTGTTAAACGAACAGAATGATTCCAGCCTCGCTCTTTACTGTAAAACGCATCAAAATCTTTTAAGAAATCATAAGCTTGAGATAACCAGCTAATCTGTTTCTCATCACACTGAAGAATTCCAGTGATTGATTGACCAAGGCGAGTGTTCTTTCTAACAATGTTTGTTGTTTTCTCATACGGGTATGATAGTTGAGTAATTTGTTTTTGGATTAAATAAAGAAGTTTTGATATTTCTAACAATTGTCCAAGACTTTCAACATTTGGTAAAAAGATAGTAGCAAGGTTGCATGACTCACCATCAGCAAGAGCAATCTCTGCGCATGGGTTAAATCCTTCAATAGAGGAATCTAGGGACTTTTCACCCAATCTTCCGTATGTTCTTGCAAGTTTGCGGTTGACAAGACCATAGGGCTCGCCTGTTCCGTCATACCCCTTCCAGAGTTCTGGTAAAATTTCATCATAGGCATCTGCATAAATACTATTATTACTGTTCGCTCTCCACGCTGGAACATTGCCTGATCCCCAATTTTTTGCTTTAAGGAAAAGAATATCATCAGGATCACCAATAGCAATTTGCGCAGAACGGCGTGATGAGCCAGAAACAACAATACGCCCAATGATATTGCAAATATCTAGCACATCAATTGAACGGAGTTTTTTACCAACACGGTTGTCTAGAACTTTACAAATATCCGCAACCCCATCAACTAAAGCTCCAGAACCAGAAGCTGTTCCACCAAAGGTCTTGAGTGGTGTTCCAAACTCACGAATCAAAATAGTTGAGTATGTAAAAGATTTGCCATTTTTGAAATATGATTCAAGCACTTTATGCAGCAATTCCCGCCAGCCCTGCCTTGAGTCTGGAACAATGAAGTCTGCGTCATTTGTACGCTCGGCTGTAATTGAGCCAACCATCTTAACTTTAGGTAGTTCATGGATCTTTGATCTCTCTACAGAGAAACCAACTCCACCGCCCAACATTAGGTAATCAAACAACATTTCAAAATCTTCAATTTTTTCAATATTTGTATAAAAACAATTATTTAATGAAGTACCCGAGAACTGCTTTACAAGAGGCGTACCGAGTTGCCAAAGGGCTCTGCCAGACACTGCACACCGTAGATGGAACATGTGATCAAACAAATGCTCTGCGTCTTCGGTGGAAAATGGAACTCCAATATCAGCAGCACCTTCTATAATTCTCTGAATAGTTTGGACCCATGATTCAGTTTGATCTGTCCCTTCAATTTTGCGACTATATGTCCTAAGGAATACAACCTCCCCAAGACCGCCAAAACCCCAAGGCGGAGTTTTAGATCCATAGCTAGCAATAAATTCAGGTGACAATAAAGACATTCAATACCTCCAAAAGTAAGATTACAATGATATCTGCTGGATCAACTAGCCGCAATGAAAAATGCTTAGGTCTAAACTAAAGAATTTTCATAAAACTTGATTCTATCAAGTATCTTATCAGCAACACTGGACCAAGAGTGCTCGGCGTGTAAAATTTTTGCTGATTGAATTGTGTATTTCTTAAATTCATCATATTCAGAAACAACATGTGTCATAAGATCCATCAAGTCATTCAGATCAGGATAAGCCCACAACCCAGTATCTTCACCGTAATGATGATTATTCCAATCAGCGCTAGCCATTGTGCAATTGAGCGGTATTGAATATTTTGCAAAATCCCTACAGCCTGTTGCATTACTTACAATAGTTGGCATACCCGTACAAATTGCCTCAAATGGAATCATTCCAAAACCTTCACCGCTGGTCGGGTAAACCAAGCAGTGACATTTGTGATATAACCTAACCAAATCTTCTGTTGACAGATTTTCTGGAATACCTATGATCTGAGGATGCTGAGTAGCTGGAACTAAATTTCCATCAATATAAACTTCTGCGTAGCAGTAGTTATTATATTTTAATATGAGTTTGAAATTTAAATCATCTTCATAAAGTTCTAAAAATGCGTCTACTGCCATCTGAGCATTTTTTCTTTTACTATCTCCACCAACATGAAGAAAATTAAATGTGTCGGTTATTTCACGATCAATGATTCTAAAGTCATCTGAGATGCCATGAGGTATTACATGGATATTGTGATGAACATTGTTCTGCACATAGACTTCTTTAACAAATGAAGATGTTGCCCAGATTTCATCGCATTGTTGCATATTGTGCAACCAGCCAGGTGGTATTTTAGTTGACTCCCACGGAGTATAGCCAATCTTATAATCATTACTTAATTGATAATAATGGGGCTGGCAAAAATTAATGTGGAATGGGAAATCTGTTCTATTGTAGAATACGCCAACATCTTTTTCTTTTAAAGCATTAATAGTGCTGATTGCAGCGTTGCTATAACCTTGGCTATACCAAGGTTCCCCGTTAATATCCATACTGCCAGGGCTAAACCAACTAATTTTCCTCATAGAGTTTATTTACGCTTTCGTCTAGGTGGTTTCTTAACTTCTTCTATTGGATCATTAAAGTCTAAACATACTACACCATTTTCCATTAACTTTTCTGCATTTTCTTGAGTAATTTCACAAGTGACTGGGGTGTGCGTAAACATACATTTTGAGGCGGCTATATAATAATTATCCATCTTAACAATAGAGATAAAATCGCAATCAACAATAGCGGCTCCGCTGCATTCGTCAGATTCAACAATTCCAACTATTTTCATAAATTTAGTATACCACCTTCAGGATTATACCCCGTATGCTATGAATGCTTAGTATACATAAGTGTATATAGTTTATATAGTATATGTGTTTGCTAAGTACACCAGCACGCTTTGCATGCGTAGCATACCACATCGTTTAAAAAAATTTCTTACAAAAAACAATTTTCTTGAGATTTTCTAAAAAAAGTATGAGATAATGACTTATCATGATTACCAACTTTATTGTTTATTTTTTGTATGTGTTTTTAAACTCAATAATGCTGCGCTTCGCCATCCTCTGGGGTTTTGACAAAGACATTGGCTTAAGTTCTGGAGTTTTAATTACATTAATTATTAGCATGTATATAGTGCTTCATCGTAAGTCACAAGATAGTAGCAATGTATCAACTAAATGAAATTAACTTTGATTATTTAAAAAATAAAAAAGTACTAGTTCTTAGTGATACATCCTACCCATATGACTATGTATTAAATTTCTTAAGTAATTTACAAGATTCCCAGGTCTATATTTATATTTGCCCAGCAACAACTTCACGGTTTGTTAAGTTATGGATGAAGCTTTTCTTAAATAAAAAAGTTAACATTATTAAAGACAAGCATTATAAGTTATTTTTTAAAGATCAAATTAATGAGTACGAAATTGTACTTATTTTTGGGAAAGTAAAAAATACAGAACAAATCATGCTAAGATCGCTTTTAAGAAATATGCTAATATCATATAAAGACATTACAATTGTTAGCAATAAAGGAATTGATTGCGATGAGAATTATACCATACGAAGGTGAAAGTAATTTAGAAGATATAGAGAGCCTGTCTATTGTGATCAAAACTGTTCCTTTTGAAAATAGCTATGTCCCAGCTTTTTTTATACAAAGCCCTGGTGATGATTATCCAATGACGCTTGATGAAATGAACGCTCTTATGGATGGTGTAGAAATAGCACGGTCATCTTTGGATCATATTATTAATTACTTATTAAGAGAGAGCTTTACTAAAGAAGATAAGAATAAAGAAGAAGGAGATTTTTAATGTTACTTGGTGGTCTTAAAAAAGATTTTCCCTACCCAGAGAAGCTATGTCCGTATTGTAACTGGAAACTGGTGCCAGTTAATGCTATACACTGGCAGGAAGATATTTATCAATATAAGGCTCTATATTTAGATCAAAACCCAGATTGTAGTGCTTACGATGAAGGCGCAAGACTTGCTTACGCTAGGATATATTATACATCGGAAGATGCTTTTTATTATTTTAAAGATGTAAAAATGCCAGTTCAAAGATGGACTCAGGAAGATCTATATTCCGTATATGAATAATCTGCTACAATAGTAGATCATGCCAATTCGTTCGTGCTCCGATGGAGATAAGCCAGGATATAAATGGGGAGATAACGGTAAGTGCTATCTATACACCGCTGGCGATGAAAAATCTATGGAAGCCGCAAAAATGAAAGCTCAAATGCAGGGAGTTGCTGCACAGGCAAATGGCTATGAAGAAAAATCTGATGAAGTAACTACCAGCTCAATGGGTTCTGGTATTAAGAATCCACAACGGGGTTATGGTTCAAAGAAAAAAAAGAAACTTATTGATGACATTGAAAAAAACGAAGAAATGATTAATGGCTATCCAGCAGCAACTCAGGATATTACAATAAATATTAAAAATAGACAGTACTGCATTGATGTTGCTAACTATGGTCCAATGAACCCTGCAATTTCTAATCCAGAATTTTGGCAACAAAAAGCTGATATTTTTAAGACAACACCAGAAGAAGCAAAAACTGCTCTTTGTGGAAACTGTGCAGCTTTCATTCAAACAACCGATATGCGCACTGCAATTGCTGCTGGGCTTGGTGGAGAAGATGAAGCCTATGCTGTAATTAACCTTGCAAATCTTGGGTATTGCGAAATATTTGATTTTAAATGTGCAGCAAGTCGTACTTGTGATGCTTGGGTAGTCGGTGGACCTGTTGATGATTCAAACGCTGATATGAGTAAAACTTATGTCAATGTTCGTAAGATTCAATATATTAGTCCGTTAGTTTAAGAAAATTATGATATGCTATTAGGTATATCTAAAATACAAGGAGAACATATGAATTATATTAAAATTCCAGTAGACAATGCAGAAGCAATGATCAATCAACATTCTTTTCTAAAAAAGAAAAATGACGATATGGCTAAGGCTGCTTTTGCCCAAATGAAAGAATTTGTTGAAACAGCATCGTATCATCAAGGTCAAATTGATATGTTAAGTAAGTCAGTTAAGGATGTAACATTCATGTTAACCACCAAACCAGCCGCATCTATTACAGGTAGCGATACTGGTTCAACAAGCGAACCAGCATCCTCTAAGCCTTCGGCGCAAGAAGTTCCTCTTGATCCAGAACGGGTTCGCAAGTCAAGCTTGATTGAGACCCTTCAGGCTCACGAAGCCGCCTATGGCACATTTGACATTGATGTTGATGTAATTGCCAGTTTTTTGATGGCAAAGTAAAAACATGGAAGCTGTTGCCGTAGCGGTAATTGCAGCAGTAGGCGTTGTCTTGGCTGCCCTCGTACAAGCGGGTAGAAAAGAGAATAAGTCTGATCATGGAATTGTTGCTGATTTATTAAAAGGACTTCATGTAGATGTTCGGAATGTAGATAGCAAACTTGAAGGTCATATTAAGCAACATAGCGATCTAAAAAAATCACCAACTGTTAAAAAATAATTTTAAGGGCGTTTCCTGATTTATGATATTCCGAAAGGTTATTATAGATACGGGGAGCGCCCTTTTGATATTCCCAAAAGAATTTCTAAAAACGAGGGGGTTTTCTTTCTAAGAATGATAGTATGTATCTATTAACGAAAGGAACCATATGCCCATTGAGAACATCCTAAACGAAGAAGATAGCGGGTTTATTAGAACCCCTCAGTTTCAAGCCATTTTTGATAAATTAATGCTTAAAGTTCCAGTAGATAATCATCGTGAAGCGGCTTCTGTTATTTACGGTCACTATAAAGAGTGGTCCCCTTCCAAAACAGCAAAGTATTATAACATCTCAGAAGAAAGCTATGAAAAATATGCAGAAATGTTTAACTTTAAAGAAAGGATGGTGAAACAAATGACTGGAAGAAAATCAAAGCAAGATAATATTGTTAATTTCTTGAATGGAAATGTTGGAAAGGTTGTTACCCCTGTGCAATTAGCAACAGATGTACAAATCTCGCTCCCAACATTCTATAATTTCTATAATGCCAATCGTGGTTACTTTAAAAAAGTAAAGCGTGGACATTTTGAAATTCTTAATCCAAAAGAAGAACGAGTAAGTATTTAATTATGGCTGAGGTGGGATATGATCTTATTTAGAAATCTAGATATTGGTGATATCCCACCAACCCCATCAAACCTCCTTGAGAGTTTTAATACAAACAAGGCAAGCTCCTTGTTGCTAGAGTACGCTAAGGGCTTTGGGCATCCAGTTGGGTATCTACAAGAACAGCGTGGGCAGATTGTCCAAAACATTTTTCCAATTAGGAGACAGGCAGAGCATCAGATATCTTCATCTTCTAAAGTAAATTTAGAATTACATACAGAAGCAGCTTTCCACCCCCACTTACCAGATCACTTGTTGCTATTGTGTTTGCGTGGTGATGAAACAGCGGGGACAACTTACGCATTGTTGTCAGATGTGTTGAAAGATATACATATTGGCATTTTAAATATATTAAAAAAGAATTTGTTTAAAACATCTGTTGATGAAAGTTTTAGATTAAATGGAGAGCAAGACCACTCTGTTGTAATGCCAATAATCAGCAGAGACATTAACAACAGATATATTATGAAATATGATAGAACAGTTATGACTGGAACAACCACGGAATCTCAAATGGCTTTGAATGTTTTCACCAAGGCTATTGAGCGAAACACGCAGACTGTTTTTTTAAAAGCTGGAGATTTGTTGGTTTTAGATAACAACATTACTGTTCACGGGAGAACAGCGTTTCAGGCAAAATATGACGGCACCGATAGATGGGTGCAAAGAGTTGTTGTTCGTAAAGAAATTGATTCTATAAAAAGCAAAACAATTTGTCCGTTAACAGGTTATACTGTAATTACCAAATATAAGGAGGATACCGATGAGTGACAATAGTTTCTATGATGATGAATTCAACTATGCAATTTTTAGAGAAGAAGTTAAAGAAATAAAGGTAAATAATCTTTTAGCAGAAAACAGGTTGCTCAAGGATATTATCCAAGAAGCCCTGCCAGTTGTTATGGAGGCGTTCTCTGAAGAAGTGTATTGCGCAAGCTGGATGTACGATCTTGATATTTTTGCTCCAAAAGAAGATCCGTTGATTGGTAAGATGGCAATGGTTCTTGGAGAAATTCCATTTTGGAGCAACGGCGATTTTGACTGGAGAGTTTACCCAGGCGAAAGGGATTTTGATGACAAAGCCTAGTGTAGTCGTTGCACCTATGGATGCATGGGTAGTTCGTTATGTTAATAAGCTAAAAAACATGATGGGTCTTTCTCATTGGACAATTCTTATGCAGACTAAACCATCCAGCCCTGATGCCCTTGGTGAGACAGAAGTTGTTCACGGTCAGCATCTGGCAAAAATGTATCTTCACAAAGATTTTAGAAAAGATACCGCAACAGACTTTCGTGCAACAGTTGTTCATGAGTTGCTGCATTGCCATATGGCTCATTTATCAGAAGTTGTTTCAGAAATTTTACAAGTAGAAGATGATGATCCAAAAGGTAAAGCAATTTTGAAAACAACAGTTAATGTTTTGGATTATGAAATTGAGCGGATTATTGATGCCATCTCAGAATCATTGGGAAAGTGGATGCCCCTACCAGATATGCCGAAAGAAAGAGTTGTAAAGAAAGTTGTTAAAAAGAAAGTGGTCAAAAAGAAATGAACGCTCTTATGGTGAAATCGGCAAACACGGAGGGCTTAAAACCCTTGACCGAAAGGTTTCTGGGTTCAAGTCCCAGTGAGAGCACCAATGAATAAAATTGTTTTTAAAGAAAATGTTCTACCATTGAAATTGCAAGAAAATATACTAACAGCTCTTGGGTCTAGGGGCTTTCCTTGGTTTTTTTTAGATGATATGACATATCAAGAATTATCTCATGAAAGTACTTATTGTGATGGATATGGGTTTTTTCATATGGTTGATCTTGAAGGAGAAACTAGTATCTGGAATGAAGATCTTAAAAAAACTTTAAAACCAATCCATGATTTAATAAATAACGCAATTCCTTTTTTTAAAAAAGAATTTAATTTTGAATATAAAAAACTTAGTAGAATAAGAATAGGGCTTCAAACAAAAGTATCGGAACAGTCAATTAGTCTTACACCACATATTGATTCATCAAAACCTCACCTCGTTGTTATCTACTATGTAAATACATCAGATGGTGACACAGTGTTTTACAAAACTGCTGATAAAAGTACAGAAGTAAAAAGAATTAAACCACAAATGGGTTCGGCAGTATTCTTTAATGGGACAAATATTCATGGGGGTAGTAGTCCATCTTTCCATTCTAGAAGAATTGTTATTAATTTTTTATTTGAAATTTAACGCCCCTTTAGCTCAGTGGTAGAGCACCTCACTTGTAATGAGGTGGTCCTCGGTTCAATCCCGAGAGGGGGCTCTCATGGAAAATATGATAGAAGAAATGAACAAGATCAAATGGTATCATCGGATATCCATTAACGGAGTAATGACTGCTGGGGCTAATTATGAATTACAAAATTCTTTAGATACTCTTCCACTACCCAAGGACTTAACAGGTAAGTCTGTATTAGATATTGGTTGCTGGGATGGTTACTATTCTTTTGAGTGTGAAAAAAGAAACGCAAAGAGGGTGGTTGCAAATGACAAATACATGTGGGAGAAGGAGTCATCTTTTTGGTCTAAAGATCAAGGTTTTGATTTTGCACATAAACATTTAAATTCTAAAGTTGAAAAAGTAATATCAAGCGTTGAAGACTTAGAGCAGAAAGATCTTGGGACATTTGATTATGTATTAATGTTATGTGTTGTTTGTCTATCCAAGAACCCAGTTCAATATATTGAGATTGCAAGAAATCTATGCTCTGGAACATTGATACTAGAGCTCCATGTGGACATGCTGGATATACCCTATCCAGCCGCTAAGTATTATACTGGCAATCATGGAAATGATGAAATAAATGATTACTGGGGGATGAATCCACTTGCGGTGCAATCTATTATGGAAGACTTAGGCTTTACTAACATTAGTCATAAAATAATTGACCCAGGCAACCGAGCAATTTTTTCTGGTGATATAATTAGATAGAACAAAAGGAGATGGAATGGAAATTGCAATTCAAAACTTATTCCCAGTGCCGCTATACACAAGCTCCATTGGTAGAGATTTCACTGAAGAAGAGATGAGTTTCTTTGAAAAGAGAAGCAAAGAAGTCACTCGTCATGAGGGCAACTGGATGACACCATTAAATGAATATTTTATGGATGCTCCAGAGATGAATGAACTCAACGAAATAATCCAAATGCATCTTGATTTCTATCGTGATGAAATTATTAAAACATCAGATCCGATTAGAATAGTTCCTGGCATTTCATGGCTTGGTCTTTGCCATAAAGGTGACTGGCAGGGAAGTCATTCTCATCAAAATAGCTTCCTTTCTATAATCATGTATGTTAAAACAGCAGAGGTGGATGGAACTTACTTTTATAGACCAGGCACAAAGCAATGGTCTTTCACACACACTGAATTAAATTATTATAATGGCGATAACTTTTTTTACGAGGCAAAGCCTGGAGACATTGTAATATTCCCATCAAGCATGACTCATCGTGTTGGGGAATTAAAAGAGGATGTTGAAAGAATTACGATTGCTCTTAATACCGTCTTTCAAGGCTCAATGGGTCAGGATCATGGCGGTGTTCATATTGATTTTGATAGAGCAAACAAAGGAACCAAAAAGTGCAACTGCAAGAATGGATGTGAGTCATAATGTCTAGACAAGATAAAATCACACATGCAGTGTATTTCACACTTCATGCAATTACAATTGCTATACTGTTAATTAAGTAATACCCTGGCGAGTAGCTCAGTCGGCAGAGCAACGGACTGTTAATCCGTGGGTCGTAGGTTCAACCCCTACCTCGCCAGCCATGAAAATTATAGATAACTTTATTTCTGCAGAACAACAAGATGAGTTGTTGGACTATGTTGGCTCCAATCAATTTGCTTGGCGTTTACACCCAACCAATATTAGTGCAGGTGGTAAGCCTTGGGCTCATGCCCCTATCCAACTCACCCACCATTTGTTTATGCATGATGTAAAAGCTTCTTCCCCGCATTTAAAAATTATTCGCCCGTTGTTTGATGCAATTGTTCGGGAGTATGGAGATATTACCTTGTTCAGAGCTAAGGTTAATTTAACATCCCCATGCCCACCATATAATTCATATGAGCCCCACACCCCGCATGTGGATCTGGGATATGACGATGGGACAAAGATTGAACATATGGTTTGCATATACTACATCAATGAATCGGATGGTCCAACAATATTTTTTGATAAAAATTGGAATGAAGAAGACATTGTGTACCCCAAGAAGGGTAGGGCTATCATATTTGACGGGAGCACCCTCCATGCGGGTTCCAGCCCTGTACAGTCTCCTTTTAGAATGGTAATGAACATAGACTTTAGACAAGGTGTGGGTCAAATCCCATGAGCATCATGTGGGTATGGTGGATAACTCAATTGATGTTTATTTTCCTTATAGAAGTATTCCGCTATATTGTCATCGGTTTTATTTTAGTGGCGGCGACGAAAATTGTACTAAGACGGTTTATTCGGCGTTAACTATTTTTTGTTGCGTTTCTTCAAGAGAGCATCAAAGTCTTTGATCTTGGTATCGCCCATGTATGACCATGCGTAGCCTTCTTCAATGAGTTGCTCATTCAATGATTTGGCGGCTCCATCCAAATACACCCAGCCTAAGATGCGTCCGTACTTTTCGGTGCTATCGGGGAGCTCTGTTTTTATAATAACTGTTTTGGCACTCTCTATCGCCTTTTTGATTTTATCTTTCACCTCAAGCCCCAGAGCCTTCTCTCGTGCGTCTTTGGTGCGTGACTCGGGAGTATCTATTCCAGCCAGGCGAACACGCTGTGCGTAGGAGATGTTAAAGCCTAAATCAATATCAACATCAATTGTGTCACCATCTACTACTTTGGTTACTTTCTTAATGTTATACTCGTACATCTCTATATTATATCATAAGTGGCGCAAAAAGAATGTAGTAACAAAAGATTAACAAGTTTGTGGCGTTACGGTTCAATGAAGATGCACTCGCCAGGACATTCCTCGGCGGCTTCAATCACATCATCCAACCGATCATCGGCAAAAGAAGCCATACCATCTGCGCCTTCGGGGTTCCCCACAGATTTGGCATATACTTTTTCGCCTTCTCTTGTGTATGCCAAACCATCGGGCATCATAATGAATACATCGGGT
>Ga0209400_1002586_pt1 | contig 13636 bp, 7 predicted proteins | sample M_130807_EF_Meta_FD_187313 | JGI IMG/M metagenome (GOLD analysis project Ga0209400, IMG submission 187313) | Freshwater microbial communities from Lake Montjoie, Canada to study carbon cycling - M_130807_EF_MetaG (SPAdes) (version 2) | ecosystem: Environmental > Aquatic > Freshwater > Lake... | reverse complement strand
ATTTGTTTTTTCATCTTAAATAGCTTCTTATGTTTAACTAGTTAAAAGTTTCTATCCATTAATATATAGATAATTTAAAATGATTAACTTCTACTTATTCCCATTTTTCCAGGAGCAGTCGAATTGGAAGAGATTCCAAAGGCTATTCGATCGATTTCCACTGAATTAGTGGTTAGGTTTTTTACTTGGAAGTCAAAAAAAATGAGTTGCAGCTGTCCGGCAAAAATAAATTCAGCTCGGCATAATCTCCTTGATTTGAAGGAGAGAGGAAGTAAAAACAAAAACCCAAGGAATGAGGTCCATTGGGTTTTGAGATTTTGGGATGAATCCTTGATTATTTAGAAACCGAAACGGATTTTGGTAAGATCAAAATGGGTGAACACTTCACACTTCAGTAGAGGCTAGTCCCTTTCTTTGCGCATTTGAAAGAAATGAACAGCAGATGTAAAAGCGGGTGAATTTATTTTTGTCAGCATGGATTTAACCTTGCTTGATTTTTTGAAAAATTAATAATTCTGAATACAACGACATGAAAAACCATACCCTCTTTCAAAAGCAGGAAAAGATTTAGCTGATGGCTCTAATTTTAAAGCATAGCTTTTATTAAGGTACCATGAATCTGTTGTAACTTCATCTACATTGCTTGTCCAATAATATACTGCAGAAACTTGAGCATATGCGCCATTATTAAAAAAGCACCTTAGATTATTAACATATGGCAATTTTAAAGGAGAGGCATATGCACCATTTGCATCTTGAGAGCTCCAGGTTGCAGTTTCATCCGTCCATTCTTGCTTTGTGGGTATTCTAAAACCCTTTGGGCAAGGATTATTAACACCATTAACTCCTTGCCATAAATTTGGATTTGAGGGAGCTATCCAATCACGAAGGCTTTGTCCTGATTCAGCAACATAATTGCCATTAGTAGTTGTGGTTGATGAAAATTGCGTTGAAGTGATAGTTGAATTATATAATTGATGTCCATCTGCAGCTCTTCCCCATTGATACAAATCACCAAAAGATGCGGCATCGGTTGAGCCGGTCGCTGCTTGAGTAGCCCCTAAATTTCGATCCATCCAAATTCTGCCTTGTGCTGAGGTTACGGTATTGATGAAAGCAATACTTACTTCTGGTCCATAACTTGTGCCTACTGAATTAGTGGCATACGCCCGGATATAGTAAACAGTATTTAATGTTAATCCAGTGAGTGTACTTGTAAATGCACCAACCCCAGTTCCATCATTTGTTTTGGTGGATAGTGCCACTGTGGGTCCCGTACTCGTACTCCATACAACTCCCTTAGCTGTTATGGTGTTGCCACCATCTGAAGAAATAGTTCCACCCGATTGACCTGAGGTACTTGTTAAATAACTAAGTCCTTTGGTAGCTGAAATCGAAGAACCTATCGGACCAACATAATTATTATGCCTTTGAAAAATAATTTGTTGAGCATTCGAACTAAATGCAACTAGTACTAGTAGAATCAATAAAAGGTTTTTCATTTATAATTTTTTACTGAATGCGCGTGGTTTTTTCTTGAAATTAAAAGGATCTTACTGCTTTTATCTTTTTACTTTGATCTGAACCATTATCATACTCTACTCCATCTGACATTCTTTTGTTAAAAAATGAATTTGCACTATATCCGCCCCACCACGTAGAAGACCAGTAGACATTACTGTTGTTCATATTTAATGTTGTTTTCATATTATACATTAAGGTTAATTCATATAATGTAGGAACCCTCCAATCCATAAAGTTCTTTCCATCTGTACTGTGGTAAGTTGGATCTTTTAATTTATCGTTTGCATTATAAAGTGGGCTGTCAAATTCGTTTGTTTCTGCCACTAAACCATGTTTCCCATCAGGAGTAACATAAAATACATACCCCCCAAGACTAGAATTTAGCCCTGTTGTATAGGTCGTACCTCCACCACCTCCACCTGCAGCAACGGCAGCCGTTACAAATGCGGTTGTTGCTAGTTGAGTTGTATTGTTGCCAGTAGTTGCTGTAGGTGCTGTGGGTGTTCCTGTTAAGGCTGGGGATGCTGATAATACAACATTACCAGTACCAGTTGATGTAGTAACCCCTGTACCGCCATTGGCAACTGGCAATGTTCCTGATACACCAGAGGCTAGAGGCAAGCCTGTCGCATTTGTTAGTACCACAGCACTTGGAGTTCCTAAAGCTGGAGTTGTTAGAGTTGGTGAAGTTGATAGTACCAGATTTCCCGAACCAGTAGCTGAAGTAACCCCTGTTCCTCCATTTGCCACAGGTAAGGTTCCAGTTACACCGGTGGATAGATTTGTTGCTGAAGAGGATGAAGCCAATCCATATCCTTGACCAACACTCCAAAAGCAATTGGTTCCATCGTAATAAAAATTCAAAATATCTTTTGCCCCTCCCGCAGAGGATAAAGCGATGGTAGTTGTAGAGGTAGATCCTAATATTTTATTGGCAGTCGAAGGCAAAGTGATGTTTCTTCCACCTGTTGCATCTTGTGTAATCACTAAAGTTCCATAAGAACCTGCTGCAGGAGTAGAAGCAAAACTTAAGGTTCTATCACCACCTAAAGTTACACTTGCATTTAAACCTAAATTAGGATTCCAAGATATGGTTGATCCATCTGTTAAAGTTTGTGGAGCTGATGCATAGATTGGAGCAGTAACTCCTCCTGAAAATGTTTTTGGTCCAGCAATGGTTTGTGTTCCTGTTGAAATTAACCCCGGATTTGTTGCATCTGCTGCTGCTAAAGTCAATGTAGTTCCACTTACAGTTCCCCCAGTTGCATAGGAACTAGCAGTAGTATAAGCTAATGTATTCACACCAGCCGTAATACTTGTAGTACTTGCACTAGTTAGCCTGCCTTTACTATCTACTGTAAAAGTTGGAATGGCAGTTGAGGATCCATACGAACCTGAAACAACACCCGACGCTGCTAAAGTAGTGGCATTTCCTACGCTTGTCACATCACCTGTTAGGTTTGCATTCGTGGTAACATTCGCTGCAGTACCTGTTGTATTTTGATTTAAAGTAGGGAAGTTTGTTAAGTTAGCGGCACTTCCATTCGGTGCTAAGTAATCTGTTCCTGCCACTGCTATAGTAGGAACACCTGTTGATGTGGTGTTTTTTAAGATCCCAGTTGATAATCCAGCTAGTGAAGTCCCATTTATTTTATTGACAACTGTAGAAGATTGTGTACCTGAAACATCTCCAGATAAATTACCTGTAAAACTAGTTGCCGAAGTTGCGGTAGCAGCATTTCCAGTCGTGTTTTGATTTAAGGTAGGTATATCTTCTGCTACTAATGCTCTAAATGCTGGTGTTGCTCCTAACCCTGAATTATCCTTAATGGTAAGATTATCGAAATTTACTACAGTACCTGAATAATCTGCTGTGAAGCCAAAATAAGTTCCATTTCCAATTGCAACCGAGCTGTTAGTACCAACTAAAGTTCCATTTACATACCAAGTTACGCCTCCTAGTGCCCCATTATCGGTAATAATTTTAATCGAATACCAGGTATTTGCATTAAAAGTATACGTATCATATCCACGAGGAGGATACCCCCAAGTATCCGCAGTTCTTAACCCGTTTTGATTACTTGTACCCATATTTATTACCAAACCGACTCCTTGTCCTCCTGAACTATTCGCACCAATAGCTATCCCCCCTGTGCCTTGTGTGAGGCGAATATCAAATTCGATAGTTTTATTTTTAAAGTTTTGTCCAAAGTCTTTGTAATAATATTGGCTACCACCTCCAACAGATTTAATACTTGGGCTTGGATTTCCAACTGAATTATCGACGGTAACCCCAGATCCAATTGTAAAACCAGATGTACTTGATCCGTCATAGGTTGCCAATGTGACGATGTTCGAAGATGGCCCTGCAAGTATCGTATTTCTTGCTTGTGTGCCAGTCAAATTTGCTAAGGCAGTAGTTGCTGTTGTTGCTCCAGTTCCTCCATTTGCCACAGGTAAGGTACCACTGTATGAAGTTGCTGTTACAGCCCCCCATGAGGGTGCACTTGACCCGTTTGATAGTAACACCTGTCCCGAAGTTCCAGCTGGTGTATAAGCAAGTGCTGTTCCCGTTCCATATCCAATGCCACCAGAAGTTGGAGTTGCCGTTGAATTTGTACCTCCATTAGCAATAGGCAACGTTCCTGTAACTCCGGTTGTCAGCGGTAAGCCTGTCGCATTTGTTAATACCACCGCACTTGGGGTTCCTAAAGCTGGAGTTGTTAAAGTAGGTGAAGTTGACAACACCACACTACCAGAACCGGTAGCTGAAGTAACACCTGTTCCTCCATTGGCAACAGCAAGGGTTCCACTGATATTCGCAGCGCTCAAATCCGCACTCAATACCCCACCACTAATGCTTAAGTTAGAACCCACTTTTACACCTCCCAAATCAGAAGCACTCGCGGTAGGTAAGGCATAGGTTGTGGTGGATGGGATGTTTAAGGTATTTCCTGATAAGGTCGCTGCTCCTGAACCCGTGGTAGTCAGGGTAAGGGGTGCTTGGTAGTCCGTCCCCGCCACTGCTGCAGTCATTGCTCCTGTTCCATTCCCTTTTACTAGGCCCGACAAGGTACTTGCACCTGTTCCTCCATTGGCTACAGCCAAGGTTCCATTTACGCCTGTCGCTAAATTGGTAGATCCCGAAGCAAAGGCTGTTCCATACCCTTGATCAATATTCCAATAGACGAAGGTGCCATCGTAGTAAAAGTTTAAGATGTCTTTTGAATTCCCAGCAGTGGACAAGGCCACGGTGCTGGTGGAAGTAGAACCCAACAACTTATTGGTCACATTCGTAATCGTAGGTAAAGTAATCGTTCTGCCCCCTGTGGCATCCTGAGTTAGGACCACCCTTCCATAGGATCCCACTGGAGGTGCTGTCGTGAAACTCAAGGTACTATTCTGATTCAAGGTAATCGCCGCATTTAAGCCTTGAGTTGGATTCCAAAAGATGGTAGATCCAGTATAGGTCAAGGGTATTGGGGTAGAAGCATAGGTAGGCGCAGTGACTGTCCCGGTGAAGATTGGAGAGGCTAGTGGTGCTTTTAGGGCTAGTGCTGCAGTAGTGGCATAGGAAGATAAATTAGCAATAGTGGCATAGGAAGATAAATTAATGGATGCAAGTTTGGTTTTCTCAGCTGTACTGTAATCGTTAGTCGACAAGCCTTTGCCGATTACCTTATCTACTTTACTATCGAGTGCTGAAGTGGTAGCATAGGCTGAAAGGTCTTGATCTCCCGTGTTGGTGCCTGTAATGGCGGCAAGCTTGGTTTTCTCAGCTGTAGTATAATCGTTCGAGGATAAACTTTTGCCAGTTTCCTTATCTACTTTGGTATTGAGTCCTGCCGTGGTGGCATAAGCAGACAGGTCTTGGTCTCCGGTGTTGGTCCCCATGATGGCAGCAAGCTTGGTTTTCTCAGCCGTGGTGTAATCGTTCGTCGACAAGCCTTTGCCAGTTTCCTTGTCTACTTTGGTATTGATTGCTGCCGTGGTGGCATAAGCAGACAGGTCTTGGTCTCCGGTGTTGGTCCCCGTGATGGCAGCAAGCTTGGTTCTCTCAGCCGTGGTGTAATCGTTCGTTGACAAGCCTTTGCCGTTTACAATATCTACTTTGTTATCGAGTGCTGTCTGGGTCTGTGTAGAAATTACCTTATCCGCATCGCTGGTGTTTTGCACATTGCCCAAGCCAAGATCCGCCTTGGTGATCGATACGTTGCCGCTGTAGCCATTTACTGTTTGTACCGGTGGCGCTGGAGTCAACAATTCAATCCAATTCGCTCGCACTGCTGGATTCGCTACTGCCAACACATAGTTTTTACTTACATCCGTTCTAATAACAACACTTCCAACGACAGCACTACCGAGTGCTAACATTTCAGCTTCACTCGCTAAAACCTTCACACTAGAAAAAGAAATAGCTGGGATTTGATCGGTAGGGACTTTGCCCAAGGCATCCAAACTGGCTACTCCATTGGCAGCCGCTACTTTATTCGCATCCAATTTTAATGCTAAAGCTGCTGTCGCATCGGCAGTACTTATTTTAGTAGCCAAAGCGGTAGTCACATCTGTACTATTCGCTTTCAATGCCAATGCTGCGTTTGCATCTGTTGTACTAATTTTTGCTGCGAGTGCTGTATTAACATCTGCGCTATTTGCTTTCAATGCCAATGCTGCATTTGCATCAGTGGTGTTTATTTTAGTAGCCAAAGCGGTGGTCACATCTGTACTATTCGCTTTCAATGCCAATGCTGCGTTTGCATCTAAAGTACTTAGTTTGGTTGCCAAGGCAGCGTCTACAGTCGCGCCATCGGCTTTTAAATCCAATGCATTTTGCGTCGCAGTGGAAATTGGCTTGTTGAGATCCGTGGTGTTGTTGACCTCACTTAAGCCCAAATCCGTTTTGGTTAAGTTGACAGTTCCTATGTAGCCGTTTACCGTTTGCACGGGTGCGCCCGGGGTTAATAATTCAATCCAGTTGCCCAAGGTACTCGCAGGCAAAGCACTCAATACATAATTCTTATTTACGTCGGTCCGTACAGCAATACTTCCAACTGTTTGATTGGAAAGGGCTATCATGGCAGCATCGCTTCCCACAACCGTAGTAGAAGACACAGTCACCGGAGGCAATTGACTGGATGGAATAATGCCAGAAGCATTCAAACTAGCAACTCCATTGGCCACCCCTTTTTGATTTGCGTCTAATTTTAAAGTCAGACCAGGTACCGTAGGTGCTGCTGCCGTTCCCCCTAGATCTCCCGCAAGTTGAATTTTACCCTTGGTGCTCCCATTTGCATCAGGTATCGTGGCTGCTGCCACTTGGGCATCCACATAGGTCTTGACTGCATTCTGGGTTGGATATAAGCTTGTGCTCGTCCCCAAAGGGGTATTTGCTTTATTCGAGACATCCTCTTTTAATGCCAAGGAGGTCGTGACATCCGACGCATTTGCTTTTAAAGCTAGGCCAGGTACCGTAGGTGCCGCTGCTGTGCCAGCCAAGTCCCCTGCCAATTGAATTTTTCCTTTGTTACCCGCATCTGCATCAGGAATGGTAGCTGAAGCTATCTGCGCATCCACGTAGGTTTTTACCGCATTCTGAGTTGGATATAAGGTCGTACTCGTTCCCAAAGGGGTATTTGCTTTATTCGAAACATCTTCCTTTAATACTAAGGAGGTCGTGACCTCTGCAGCATTCGCTTTCGTAGCCAGAGCAGTATTTACTTCATTCGCATTCGCCTTGGTGGCCAAAGCTGACGTGACCTCTGCAGCATTTGCTTTGGTAGCCAGAGCTGACGTGACCTCTGAAGCATTCGCTTTGGTAGCCAAAGCTGATGTTACCTCTGCAGCATTGGCCTTTGTAGCCAGAGCAGTATTTACTTCATTCGCATTCGCCTTGGTGGCCAATGCACTTTGCGTTGCAGTTGAGACCGGCTTGTTTGCATCCGAGGTGTTGTCCACATTGCCCAAGCCCAGGTTGGTGCGTGCAGCCGCAGCTGTCGTCGCACCCGTTCCTCCACCTTCAATGGCCAATGTACCGCTCAATTTACCCGCTGTCTCCGCAAAAAGCGCCATAGGATTGTAGGTAAGCTGCTGTTCGGAGACCTTGGTGTAAGTTCCTCCCTGGTCAAAGCTCACCCATACCTGCAAACTCTTTGGGTTGAGATCCCAGACTATTCCGGAAAAGGCGCTTTGGGACACTGAGCCAATCAGTACGTTGACCATACCGTAGGCATCCGTCTGGGTAGTATGCACCTCTTCAAACTCCTGAACGAAGGTCGAGGAGAAGAGCCTAAACTTCAGGGATACATTTCCATTCACAAAGGGCTGGCCCGTGATGTCTTGTCCCGGAATCTCGATTGGGTTCGGATCCAAGATGATCGCCTGGTAGGAGATGCCTTTTTGGGCATAGCCTAGTAGGGAACAGGTAAGGAGTAGTGTGAGAGAGAAAATTACTTTTTTCATAAACTAGTTGGTTTGCTTAGCACAAGGCCGATACTGAATGTGGATGGGACAAAGTTCACCGTGGAGGTGCCTAACTTGTTGGGGGAGATAAACTGCTTGTAGCTGGTCAGGTACTGGTAGCTCACAAAGGTGCTCACCTGAGCATTGATCTGCTTTCGTAGCTCTAGAGACAGGCCATACATCGTCCGAACGGAGTTGAACTGCTCGTCGTCGGCCAAGTCGATGTAGCGATTCAGCAGCATCTGGTTGCCATGGATCATCTTCACTGCAGATACCCGGCCCTTCACGACCAGGGAGGTGGTCTTGCCCAGCTTGATGTGAGGGCCAATCCCTGCTCCTAGTCCGATAAAGTCGGTAGTGTAACTCATCGGAATGTTTTGTACATCGCCTACTGTATTAAACTGGTTGTAGTTGATTCCCAAGTCGAAGTAAAAGTCATTGGATAGCGCCTTCTCCCGATGGATGCTCAGGTGCATTCCCGATGCGGCACGCATGTTGGCCGGATTCACCGAGGCCGAGTTCACAAAGAGGTAGGAGGTCAGGTTGGAGCCTACAGACACCTGGTAGCTTTGGGAATAGGCAGGAAGGGAGAGCAGAAAGAAGAATAGAATTTTTTTCATCACTTAGTGTTTAATCAGCGTTTGGGTGAATACCTGTTGGGTAGTGTACAGGCGAAGGAGGTAAACCCCTACAGCGAGGTGATCCAACTGATCCAGGTTGAGTTCTTTGGTATGGGCCGGAAATTCACCCGACCATACCGAAAAGCCTGAGATAGAAAAGAGTTGGAGTTGGAGTGGGTACGGGTAGCTGCGATCCAACTTTAGCTTCAGCTGGGAAGTAAAGGGATTGGGATAGGCTTGCAGGCGAACCAGTTCCAGGGTCACACGAGTACGGGAAACAATCGGAAAGTCCGGCGCCAAAAATCCTTGCAGCAGGTCGTAGGATTGTACACGGCTAGCGCCGATCACCACCGAGGACTGCCCGATGGATTGAGGGTACTTGGTGCTTCCAATAGAAGAGGAAAACGTAGCCCGCTTTACGCCAGTAGTCTGGGCAAAGACCGCTGTAGAAAGGCACAGCAAGAAGGATAAAAAGAGAATTCGAGTGGGCATTGCTTTACTTGTCGATGCGCATTGATTCGCATTTGGATATAAAACAAACCCATCAAAAACTAAAAAAATGGCCTTTTTAGATGATTTTGGTTTAATTTTTTTATTTTTGAACAACTCGTTGATTCGGGTATAGTTCGATATTTAAATTTTCAAACTAGGTTTGGTAGTAGCTAACCCAGCATGTTATTCGCCTCCATCTTCCTCACTTTATTTATATCCGCTATTTTGCTGGTCAGCCACTGGTCAGAGAACAAAGGCATTGTCTATTTAATTGTAGTCATCATACTTTTTAGCCTCCGGCAATTCATCTTTATTTTGATCAATAGCGATGTACACGTAGAGCTACTTGCCGTGCTACTCATCCATATTGATCCCTTGTTTTTCTTATCGGGACCCTTTTTTTTGTATTACATCAAAAGCCTAGTGCATGGAAAATTGGTGGCGGATAAGTACCTGCTTATCTATGCACTTCCAGTGCTTATTGTCTTAATCAACACGCTGCCCTATTACAGCTACCCATTTGCGGAGAAGGTAGCTGAAAGTGCTGCCATTCAAGGAAACTACTTTTTGAATAAACCCATTAACGTCCAACCCTTACTCTTTCCATTTAAGTACCAATTTCGACTTACGGCCCTGTATAATTTCAGCCTTATCCTATTTTCCTTTGTTTATATAATCCGATTGAAGGAAAAAAGGAAAAACCCGCTAAAGAAAAAGCTTTCTGCTTTGCTAAACCGCATTTTGATGGCTATTGCGCTAGTGTTCGTTCCCAATTTGATGGTATTGCTCTATGTATTCGTAAAATATCGAAATAAAGATGAGTTGATTTTTCGACAAGGCGCATTTGAGAATAATGAAGCTATTTTTTTAATAAACTTGCTACTTCCTTTGAGCTTTTTATTGGTTCCGAGCTGGTTGTACAACGACCAAGGGCGTGCAACTACCCTCGATAAAATCCGAGCTTTTTTTCAAAAACTACGACCAGTGACCCCACAGGAAGCTGTGGATTCCAAATCTGAAAAGTCAGAAGATTTGGAGCGCATCATCACCTACCTAGAAACCGAAAAGCCCTATGTAAATGTCAGCTTCTCAGTACACGACCTCTCTAAGGCCCTGAATATCCCCCATTTCCTATTGACGGCCTACTTCAATAAGGAACTGAATACCTCCTTCCCCAATTATCGGAATAAACTCCGTGTGGCCCATGCCATTTCCCTGCTGCGCGAAGGCGCTCACTTGACCACCTCCATCGAGGGCATCGCAGAGCGCTCCGGATTCAAAAGCAAGTCCATCTTCTATGCGGCTTTCAAAGAGGAGTATGGGATGACCCCCACGGACTGGATCAAGGAGAATTTGTAGGAAAAGCTAAGGCAGTTTGCAGGGCATGCACTGCATGGATTATTTCTGCAAAACTTGGAGCCTTGCCATAGATCATGTTTTGGACCATTTTTTCATAGTCGCGCCTGTAGTGCTCCAGGAGATGATCTGGAGGCAAACAGGAGAGGCTTTCTTTCCCATACGCATAGTTTATCCCCGCTTGCCTAATGTAGCGTTTCCGATGTGCTACTATCCTTTCGAATAACGGGAGGTCCTGAAGCGCCGATTCTGCATACTTGGTTTCGGACAATCGATAAAGGTCATAAAAATGCCTCGACATGCGCAAGTACCGCATTTCAGCAGGCTGCTTGGTAAATTCTTCGTGCAATAAAAACACCTTTTCAAGCAGGGTGATTTGTGGTGCAATGACAGAAACTTCAAAACGGTTTCCAACCAGTTCGAGATGAGGGAATGCGTTTTCAACTAACGCATTCACCTCACGCAAATGGCTTGGATCTTTGACCGCCCTAGCGCTAAACTCCACTTTTATGGTATTGGGCAGGTACTCCACATTTTCTAAAATCGAAATATATGAAATCACCAATTCCTGTGGGTCTACCGTATCCTTTCGGCTTGGGGGAATGGGAGTTGCCAGCACAGCAAATACCTGCCTAGGCACTCCCATTTCCAGTAGGGTCTTTTCCAAGTCCGTCTTCATCTCCGTACTGACGAATACACTTGAAATCCTTTTCAGCTTTCTGATTTGGGTAAACGATAAGTCTTCTTCAAACCCATAAAAGGATCGGTCAATGGATAAATCAATGTCTTCCGAAAATCTATCAATTACCTGCCAGGCCTTACTCAACGAAGTACCCCCTTTAAAATGTAAATAAGGAGCATATTTTGTCTTGAAAACGGCGCGCAGAACTAGGGTGACCCAAAGGTCTTTTTCAAGTGCCTTTTCGTTGATTGCGCTTTGTGTACTTGCTTGCTGCAAAAGGATCCTGCGATCTTCTATCGCCAATTCGAACCAGTTCATGTGCCTTAGATTTAAAAAGTAGGTTAAAAAGTTGTTTTGCTATCCAAGATGGGGCTAGCTTCAGGTCATTTGCGAGCAGCTCAGGGCTTTCCTTTTGGATTAATCCGTTGATCTGACGTCTTAATCCTTCATCCACTAGACTAGGGCCTAATTCATCCATCGCAAGAATTAGGAGCGCAGAAATGGGGCCTTTGAGCGCAAATTTTTTTGGACTGGCGCTTTTAAAATGGATTTCATTTGCCCCGATGGTATACACTCTTGGCTGTCCGCTGGAGATATAGACGTGCCTAGTGGGAATTTGTTGAGATAACCCTAATTTATTCAACGCACTCATGCCTGTGGGTCTAATTTGAATGTGATCTCTCTCCGCAAGTGCATGGGCTATCTGATCAAGGGAAGGAGTAATAGGCCCAAGCAAAGGATGCTCTTGGGGGACAGCATAGATCCCATGAGCTAGACGGGCTATGGTTTTGTCTTTCGCCAAACGAGAAAGTGCCATCTTAATCGCATCGTCCGTTCCGAGCATACGGAATTCTGCAGGAAAAAAAATAGCTCCTGGGGTCATTAAATTTATCTGGTCTACAATCGCCTGATGCACGCTCATGCCACATAGGTACAGATTTTAATTAAGATTTGTTACCTTTTTATATATTTTTATAACATTTTTAAATTTTTTTGATTTCCTCAACTTACTTTATAGCCAAGCACCATCATCTACCTAGCCTAAGGCCGTGCACGGGATCAGGCCTGTGGACTGGATCAAGGAGAATTTGTAGGGAGGGCTGCTGGAAATTGATTGTTTAATCTGAGCTTCTTGATGCTGTTGGATCTTAAAAACCAAAGAAGGTTATCTGTCGGTAGCCTTCTTTGACTAGTTTCTAGCTAGGGTTAATCCTTCACCAAACGTATAGACATGCCGTTACCTTTTTCTGCGGTTCCACAACATACAGACCCGTCGTATAAATAGTAGATGTGGAAGTAGGTCCATTGGGCTTTTGCTGAATTGGCACCATCAAGGGTTGCTGTCCAAAAGGATGCCGTTCCATAGTTGCCATTGGTACCATTCGGAAAAGCACTACCAGCAGGCAAACAATTGAATCCAGTGGTGTTGGTGCCATTGTAATTGCTATAAAAAGTATCCGGCGTAATCACTAACCTGTTGTTTGACATGGAAAAACTTGCTCCCCAATCGGTCGTATTGGATTTCATTGTTTTCCCATTACCCGGCTGGGTCCCTCTTAAGGTAGTCCATTCGGCCTGGGTAGGAATATGGTACCCAGCAGGAGCTAATCCACGTGAATCATTTACCGCATACCAATTGTAGAGTTTTCCATAGGTTTGTCCTTCCTCAGCATTAGCAAACAACAAATACATGTAAGCCCCTTGACCGGCAGCATTTGCTGCGGACCATTCCGCAGCATTCGCTGCATAGGTGATTGGATCCCCATTTCGATAGGTCGTCACATCTAAGTTGGTGTCTGACCAGATCTGGTTTCCGATGGTCACGGTGGTTATGATCCTCACTGGGGTAAAGCTCACTTCCGTGCCGTAAGTAGTTCCTTGGGCATTGGTAGCAAAAGATCGGGCGTAATAGGTGGTTCCCGTAGTTAAGCCCGTAAGTGAGGCAGTAAATGCTCCCGCACCGGTACCTGCATTGACGGTAAATGTAGAAGAACCCGCACTTGTTCCGTAGACAAAACCTCTCGCGGTCACCTGCGTCGTCCCTTCATCGGTAACATTACCACCTACAACAGCAGATGTTATACCCACAGAGGAAGCTGGTGTAGTGGCTGCTAAAACAGGCGTAGTTGAAGGTGATATGGTAATCGTTCGTACGGCTCTAACTGTTCCTCCTACGGCGGATTTAGGAAAATCTAAAACAGCACCACCAGATAGGAAATTTTGAAGTTTAGCATTCGAAGCATTGACCTCGGTAGATGCCCAGAAATAGTTATAGGCATTTGTAAAGCCACCAATCGCAACTCGATTGAGATACAATTGATTTAACTCATTTTGACTTGGTAGATACCAATCTGTAAATCCACCACTTGTGTAATTCCTTGCAAGAGCAGCAGCATAAGTATACCCTCCAGTAGATGCCCCTTGACTAGCAATAATGGTATTTGTATTTGCAAAACCACTTCCCAAGGCAGCGGAGGTAGCTCCCGTACTAACATTAGCTCCA
>Ga0209400_1002585_pt1 | contig 13638 bp, 11 predicted proteins | sample M_130807_EF_Meta_FD_187313 | JGI IMG/M metagenome (GOLD analysis project Ga0209400, IMG submission 187313) | Freshwater microbial communities from Lake Montjoie, Canada to study carbon cycling - M_130807_EF_MetaG (SPAdes) (version 2) | ecosystem: Environmental > Aquatic > Freshwater > Lake... | reverse complement strand
TTTGGCTTGTTAGTTATTATAATGGTATATTACATAGTTGTTAGCAAAAGCAACAATCCTTCAAGGCTTTATCGTGGTGGTTTGCAATCAAATATAGCGCTAAAAACTAGCAATTCAAAGATTAATAATGCTAATCTAAATTCGGTAGCCGCAGTACTACCTACAAGTACTATGCCAGTTCCTATTAATTCTGGTGGTTATTTTGCAGCTGCGCCAGTTCCTAGTGTTTCTGTTAGCGGACCTACTCAAAGTAATCCTAGTATAAAGCAGGTTTTTAATGTTAAAGAAAATATCTATGCAGCGGATGATGCAGGTGGTGTATGTGGTGCTCTAGGTGCTGATGTTGCTAGCCTACAACAATTAGTAGATGCGCATCGTCAGGGTGCAAACTGGTGTAATGTAGGTTGGACTAAAGAAGGGCTAGCTGCATATCCAATACAGAAAGAATTCTGGCAAAAGATGCAAGGAAATGACCCACAGAATCGCAATATTTGCGGACAGCCAGGTATTAATATGGCACGTAGCGATGCAGGTCTACTATATGGTGTTAATTGCTATGGTGTTAAACCAGAACCCAAAAATGGTGAACTGATAAAAGAGGTCGTGAAAAATGATGCAGATATTGCACTCCAAGCCAAGATTGCACAATTTCAAAAGACTGTAAATAATATGACACTAGCACCATTTAATGTAAATAAATGGAGTGAATAAAATATGATAAAATATGATAAAATAAACAAAAATTGATTTGTGTATATGTATATTAAATAATTATAATTTGCACCACTAGTGGTAGCTTTGGTGGCTTTTGTGGCTTTGGATAAGATGTCTAGTTTTGTTGGTGAAAATCAGATGATGCATAATTCTACAGTCATTATTAAAAAAATGATTCTTGTAAGAATTGAGGAGGAAAAACGTATTCAACAAATTCGGCGCGATAATGGTTTATCCAGACACTACACTATTGCAAATGGTATGGGAAATAATGGACTACCTTTATCTTGTGAACGAGATGGTAGCCGTAAGCCTTCTCCGCTACGCAATGTTATAAATGCATCAGATATAGTGCCACAACCACATCAACAACTACGGCCATCTATGCCATCTATGCCATCTATGCCATCTATGCCATCTATGCCATCTATGCAATTTTATATGAATTTTACTTGATATTGCAAATTACTCAATACAATGCATATATAAGTTCCAATCGTTATCTTTTTGTTTTGTCTTTTCAATTTCAAATATCCATATGCCTATTATTTTTAGATAATTTACAACTAGAATAAATTCGTAATTAATTATCTGGCCGAAATTAATTAGTGAAAGCCAATCCTGCCATTCCTGATAGAACCCGCAAAACATTATAATTGGTAGCATAGATACGACAGGTCGCAGTATCATTTCCGCTTGGTGTTAAAGTTGATGTGTATGTTGCAGATGTTATATTCATATTTAACTGTGCAATATCTACTCGAGAAAAATTACAAGTTCCGCTAGGTTGGTGTTCTTCTGGAGTAAGGGCAAATGAATACACATTAATTCCCACCGCAGGGCAATTTGTATGGCATTCTTGTGGCACCACCGTATTGAAATATCGACCTTCTCGTGCAGTTAAACGGTCGTGTCCGTTCAACATAATCTTTGCCAATGAAATAGGGTTTTCCCCGGAATCGAATACTGGTAAATTAGCAGTCCAAGCACGAGATGCAGCTTGTGATGGCGAGGTTCCAAATAAATCATTAAAATTCAAGGCCGCAATACTAGAACCATTGGCACCATAAGTACCAGCAGTTGCAAGACTACCATTAGCAGTTCCAGTCATTGGTAAACTAGCATACCAATTGCCTACATTAAATGCAGCAGTGCCGATACCTCCACCTAGGGGATCTTGTGGTGTTCCTGAGAAATAAGTATAATCAACAGAATCTGTATAATTAAACCATTGTTGCCCGCCCACGTTAGATGTCAGAGTGGAATCAATAAGACTACCTTTTTGAATAGTCCACACTACTTCTTTGACTGGATGATTGAATGCCATTTTAAGAATTTCGGTAGTGCTTTGAACCGGAATATTGCCGGTATATTGTAGTTGTTCTATAAGATATTCGTGTGCGGCTTGTGCAAATCTGCGGCGTTCATCAGTATCCAAGTAAATATAATCAACCCATAAACTAACATCCACTAAGTCGCCAGGTACCCGAGAAGCACCACTAGACCAATAACAATCTTGGACGTTTGCTAGGGTAAGATTAATTTGGACATCATGATATTGCAATGCTATTAAAGGCAGAGCAAGCCCGGGATTACGATTAAACCAGAATCGCAACGGCACGTATAAAGTGATGCTAGGAACTGTATCAATTGTAGATTGAACTAGTTTTGGAACATTACCTACCATAGTGGCATATCCGGCTTGGTGTCCAAATGTCTGCGTTAGTTCATTCCAGATATGTAGCCAATGCCCATAGTGCCGGTCAATTCGCTGACCTCCTATAACTATTTCAGCTTGTTGAACTAAGATATGCCCTAGCCAATTGAGCCAACGGAATTGTACATTTCCAACTGCTGGAACTTGTGGCAATGTGATGGTAATATAGGTACGGTATAGAAGATCGCCATTACGGGATATAGTAGCACTAACGCTATGCCCCCAATTTGCAATTCCATTAAAAACTTGTTGAATAGGCTCAATGGAAAAATTGGTATGCCGCCTATAAACCACTTTGAAAAAAGTAATTTGTGGATTACCGGTGAGATATACATCTTGGCTGCCATAAGCTACTAATTGCATAAGACCTCCACCCATCTTTTAATCTTTTTTGTTCGTTTGCAATACTATTTTTACTACATATTTTTATTATATCCGTATAACCTAACAAATTTATTTACCTAATTATTCAGATAGTATGCAAAAAATACTATTTTGCTTTAATTTTGCATATCCTCTCTAGATTAAATAAAAAATTGATTCTTTTTCATCATATATTGCAAATTAAAAAGTAATTGCGCACAAATTGCAAGCAAATCGCAAGCAATCAATGGCAAATCAGATAGATAGTGATGATGAATATCATACTTCAATTGAAGATGACGAACCAAAATTTATTATAAATACTAAATCTACCAAATTTCGAAAATATAAACAAAGTATTCTAGGTTCTCTAGAATCCCCATTTGATGGTTTTTGTGAATCATTCAAATTGGAAGACTTAGGGGAGATTAAGAGATTTGTATCACATATTAAAGAATATATTTTGAATGATAATCTAAATGAAGAACATATCAACTATTTTATTGATACAATAATTAAAGAAAAAGGTATATATTTTTTAGACCGGGTCTCTCTAGTTCAATATGATAATCACTTAAGCCAAGATTCTGAATCTTTGCTAGAAATTATAAACGGTCATCATCGTATCGAGGCATTGAAAAGGTTCTATACTACAACACTTCCTGCAGATTTAGTACATTATAAAATCACATTGCGGCTAGATATTTATCATCTAGATAATCCTAATAGTGATGATACAAGCAAATTATTTAAAGCATTTAATGCGGTTCGTCCACAACAAACCTTATGGCCTGCAAAAGACCTAGCAAGACGTATTATCATTGCTCTAGGCAATTCATTTGATAGTAAGTCGCGGCATTTTGTATTCATAAAGAATAATGAAGCGTGGACAAAGAAACCGAGTATCCACGGAAAATATTTTGCAACTAAGCTAGAAGACAGAATCAAAGAACAATTTAAAACAGTTAAATATATAACAGAGGCAAATTCCAGCGATTTGGATATAACACCAATAATCAATAAATTTAAAACTTACAATGATGAATTAAAAACTAATCCTCTAGAATGGTTTAATGATATCCGCCAACGCGGCAAGATAGACAATGACAATGGAATAAATCATAAAATATTTGAGCGCGCTAAAAAAGTAAATTGCTATCTAGGATTTGTTCGGCTAGATTACCTGCTAAATCAGTGTGTTTCTTTATAATCTGCTTTAGATGAAAATAAAAAATTGAATTTTTTTTCATAACATCCAATTATTACAATAACCAACCATACAACTTAACCAAACAACTTAACCAAAATCAAAACCCAAATTCAAAACCCAAATTCAAAATCAATATGGAAACATCAACATCGCCCCGTAATTTTGCACAACAAATCTCTCTAGATGAATACAATATACAAAAAAAGGAATATACTGAAAAAGCGCTTCTAGAATTAAAATCACAAATGGCTACATTTAAACGTAAATCTGAAAATGAGAATGCGGAAAGCGATAGTGAAAATGATTCCGATGATTGCAGTTCTGGTGAGCAATCTGCAGGAATCAATGTCATAATTAAAACCTATACAGATTCTACAAAATCTGGAGATAAGGATACAAATAATAATAATAATAATAATAATAAGGGTCTAAGAAAACGCCGTGTGCCTTCTAAATCAATAGGTGAAGGCGAAGGTATAGGTGCAAGTGCAGCAGCAAATAGTTTATCAAACACTATCTATTTACAAAGGGAATTAGATTTGCAAGAAATACAAAAACTTAAAAATCAAAAGAAACAATTACAAAATGCTCTAGAAGAAGAAGAGCGTAAGAATCATTTCTTGAAATTGGATTTATGTAATGCACAGGTTGATAATTCTGTTTTGAGGAAAGATTTAAACGCGCGTAATAATAGGATTAAGTATCTAGAAAATATGCATCATGAGAACTGGTGGCAAATAGTTAAATTGAAAATATTTATTGGTATCCTAGTGATATTGTTTATTTACACTTTTCTATTCTAAAAGTTTCTATTCTAGGAATCTAGAAACTTTTCTATTCTATAAATCTAGAAACTTAGATATATGAAGTAATAAAGAGAGATAAAGAGAGATATAAATTAATTTTAATTTTAATTTTAATTTTGCAATTTTAATTTTTCTTTTCAGTCGGCATAATAGGAAAGGTTTAACTACTGGCAATAAAATATAATAAAAATATAAAGTATCATCAATTCTAGAAAGCAATAAATATTTTTTTTATTTAATTATTTATAATACAATGAATCTAGAAGTAGATACCTGGGATGTTATTACATCATATTTCAAAGACCCTGCAATTCCTAATTATCTCGTCCGGCATCATATAGATAGCTATAATGATTTTATACATAATAAGATTCCCCAAATTATGAAGAATTTTGAAAAGATTCCGCCGTATGTATTAATAGATAAAGAAGACCGTAATATCACGTACGAAATCAAAGTTTTTTATGGTGGGAAAAATCACGATAATTATAAAATTACACGTCCCACAGTGGTAAATTATCCATCTGGCGAAGTACGACAATTATATCCTAATGAGGCACGTTTAAAAGATATTACATATGGTTTTGATTTCTTTTATGACGTGGATATTGAATATACTATGCGACGCGGGGAACAGATAATCTTGGATCGTGTTTTATCTCCTTATTCAGAATCCCTACGTAATATATACCTAGGTAAGATTCCTATTATGTTGCGGTCTGATATGTGCGCCCTTAGTGCTGGCGAACGCAATCCAGAATTGCTAACACAAATGGGGGAAGATAAATATGATTTAGGCGGCTATTTTATCCTAGACGGTGCTGAAAAAGTAATAGTTTCACAAGAACGTAAGGCAGAAAATATAGTATTTCTACAGGAAATAAATCAAACTAGTGGTAATGAAAAATATACTCATACCGCAGAAGTAAAGTGCGTAAGTGATGAAGCATTTGCCAATGCTAGGACTGTTCGCTTGCAATTAGAAACTAAAGGCGCGATTACTGTACGGTTAGGTCAGGATAGACCTTTAATTAATGAAAACGAACATCGGGATGTACCGTTATTTATTATGTTTCGGGCGCTAGGTGTAGAATCTGACCGAGAAATTATGCAATATATAATTGGTTCTCTAGAGGGTGAATTGGCGGAGAAGATGATGGATTTCTTGCACCCTAGTATTTTAGACCCATTTATCTTAAGAGAGGAGATTTATGATCGTGAACGGGCAGAAGAATATTTAATGAAATTTACAGCGCGCGCCCAACAATCCGACCGAAAGGATACAGCATCCAATTTCAGTGAGGTTATTAAGAATAAGAAAGTGCGATTATGCTATTTATATGATACTTTTCGTGAATTGTTGTTCCCGCATATAAGCAGCACTACCGGGGATATCTATAAGGCTAAATCATATTATCTGGGATATATGACTCGTAAGTTATTACTTTTGCGGCTTGGCTTGATCCAAGAAACTGACCGCGATAATTTCTGTAATAAGCGTATAGATTTATCAGGTTTTCTACTTAGCACATTATTTCGTGATGCTTTTCAACAAATTATCCGTAATGCTCGTGTAGAAATTAACAGTAAATACACATTCGCAGCAAAAGAGTATAGTGGTGCAGACCATATTACTAGTATTATAAATGATAGTAATATTCGTGAGATATTCAGTAGTGAAGTATTTAAAAAACATTTTAACGGTGCCCTTAAGATTGGAACCATTGGACAAAAGAAGGGTATAGTGCAAGCGCTAGATCGTGTTTCCCGAAACCTAACAATCGCCCATCTACGTCGAATTATTGATAATGTGGCAGGTGGTAGGGCGACCATTCCGCGACGCCGGCTCCATGCTAGTCAATATGGATGTGTATGTCCGGTAGAAACACCAGAAGGTCCCAAGGTTGGTCTTAATAAGGGTCTTGCATTGATATCTCATATTACATTCGGTACTCCAACTAAATATGTAATTCAATTCTTAATTGAAAAAGGTCTTGAAGTGATAGATGATCTCACACCAGTTGAAGCTCAACGTATTTGCAAAGTGTTTGTTAACGGTAATTGGGTTGGTTGCCATCGTAATCCGGTTGAACTGCATCGCACGTTTATTCTTTATCGGCGCAATGGTCTTATTAATACATTCATATCTTTCTCTTGGGATCGTAGTACTAACGAAATCCAAATATTTACCGATGGCGGTCGATTTGTTCGCCCCCTCTATGTAATAGAGAACAACAATTTATTATTACAACCACGTCATATCCGTGCCATTAAATCGGGCGAGATTGTATTTACTGATTTAGTGGCCGGATTTCGTAAGAGGAAAGAAGAATATGATTATTATTCACAAGATATTAAACCCCTTTCATTGTTAGGGTTAGATAAAACAGATGCTCTTTACCCAGCAAAATTAACAGAAACCCAATCAGTTATAGAATATATTGATTGTCAGGAATTTGATACTTGTATGTTGTCAATAGGTTTTAGTATCGACCATACAAGCCTCCAGCGTTTTACACATATGGAGCTACATCCTAGTATGGTTCTATCATTCAATGCGCATTTACTGCCATTTAGTGATCATAATTTAAGTAGCCGAACAATTTTTGCTAGTAAATATGTAAAACAGGGTATATCTACTTATGCACTCAATTTCAATTCCCGAATTGATACATCGGCTCATATTCTTAATTACCCTCAGCGACCTCTCGTGCAATCACGATTGCAAAAGTATATTACACAAGATATATTCGGGCAAGGAATGAATATATATGTAGCAATTGCTAGTTATAATTATAATCAAGAAGATGCAATAGTAGGTAATCAATCCTCAGTAGATATGGGATTGTTTCACACTACCTATTATAAGAGTTATAAGGATATGGAAATAACTGAATCTAAAACCGGTGAAGAAACCCGTTTTTTTAATCCATTATATACACACGAAATGCCACAATATCCGCAACTATTAAATAAGAAAACACGTAATAATTATGGTAAGTTGGATAAATGGGGTTTTCCTCTTAAGGGTGAATTTATAGAACCGGATGATGTGGTAATTTGTAAGTATATTAAAACAAAGGATGAAACGGGTGCAGATGTAGAGCGTGAACTTTCTACCACTACAAAAACAGGCAGCGAAGGTAGTTTTATTGATAAAGTGTATACCTGGCAAACCAATGCAGCGGGTGATCGTGCAGTAAAAGTCCGTACTTGCCAGAATCGGCCACCCATTACTGGTGATAAATTCGCTTCTCGTTGTGCACAGAAAGGAACCTTTGGAATAACACTTAAGAAAGAAGACTTACCATATACGGAGGATGGCATTACTCCTGATTTTCTGCTTGATCCGGGTAGTTATCCTAAGCGAATGACAGTATCGCAATTCATTGAAATCTTGTTTGGCAATATGGCTAGTGAATTAGGGTTTATGGGTTCATTTAATGCTTTTGAAGTAGTAGATGTAGAACAAATTAACCATATTATGGAGGATATGCTAGGTTTTACTTCATATGGAGATCGCATACTCTATAATGGGTATACTGGGGAACAGATGGATGTAAAAATATTTAGCGGATGTATCTATTATCAACGCTTGAAATATATGGTGCTTGATAAGATAAATACACGAATTTCCGGTCATCGGGATAATGGTATACCTGTTCCGGGTGGTTTATATACAATAAAGGAGCGGCAAAGTGTTTCAGGGCGCGCGAATGGCGGTGGTCTCAAATTTGGTGAAATGGAGAGGGATGCTTTGATTGCGCATGGTATATGGGGATTTATAAAGGAAAGTTATATTGAACGTTGTGATAAATTTGTAATACAAGTGAGTGTAAAGTCGGGGGATATATCTATTGCTAATCCAGAAATAGGGCTTTTTTATGATAATGTGGCTGATGGTGTTGTATCATATCATTTAGTTGAAGGTGTTGGAAATAAGGGATTGACACCAGATCGTATCCTAGGATTGAATCTCTATAACCAAAAATCACTAGATTTTATCACGTTGGTTGTTCCTTATACATTTAAGTTGCTAATTCAGGAAATGGAAGGTATGATGATACAAGTGCGTTTTGATGTATCCCGATTGCGACGGATTTTACCAGAGAACATCTCTAATGGTGAAATCGCAGAACTCTCCCATGAAATGATAGATGAAATGATGGATGACGGCAATATTGATGGCGATGATGATGGTACAGACGCAGATGCATACGAATTTGATATGGGTGATGATGCTAGCCAAGCAGGTGGGGCAGAAGAAGCAGAAGAAGCAACTGAAGAATCTGGTAATGAAGAAGCAGAATCGGAATCTGCCGTGGCACCTGATAATAAAGAAGCAGAATCTGCCGCGGCACCTGATAATGAAGAAGTTTTAACCACACATACTATTCCACCTATCAACACAACAAACACAGCAATCCCAACCAATCCAACTAATTCAACTAATCCAACCAATACAATCAACCCAATCAATCCAACTAATCCAACTAATCCAACTAATCCAACTAATCCAACTAATCCAACTAATTCAACCAGTACACAAATCCCAACCAATACAACCATCACACCTAATATGGAGAAGGGTGTATCACTATCACCAATGAGTGGTGGTGGTGATAACCGGGTTGATTTATCGCAATATGGTGGTATTAAGCCCGAATTTGATGTTATGGAAAGGGAAGATGATACTGCAATAGAAAACTTGAACGCCCAATTGCTAGGTATACAAACTGGCGGGCAAAAAGACCTTCTAGAGCAAGCAAAACAACAAGGTATAAAATCGGTTATGTCATCAAATTCACAAAATGCCATACAACAAACACCACAACAAGCACAAACACCACAAACACCACAAACACCACTAACACCACAAACACCACAAACACCACAAACACCACTAACACCACTAACACAAGCACAATTTAATGGTAGCTCTGGCGGTGGTTTGAATTTTTCTTTTGGCCAACAAGAATCATCTAGCCAACGTCCGCAATTATCAATGCCAATGCCAATGCCACAATCTGCCGGCGGTGTACCCCAAAAGCAAGTTAGTTTCAATAATGATATAAAAGTGGTAGAGCTAGATACCAAGATTAGTGAGGGTTTTCTATATTCGGGTAGCAAGAATCTAGATCCGTTCGTTCAGTAATTTAGCAATGTAGCAATGTAGCAATGTAGCAATCAAATAAGATTACTAGTAGAAATATAAGAAAAACAAAAAACAAAAAACAAAACAACAAAACAACAAAGTTGCTAGCATTCTAGCATATGCAATCCAGTTTGGAATAATTCGTGTTCCCACATTTGTTCGTCATCTATTTCTTCAAAATCTTTTTGAATATAGAAATCATATATTGTTTTACACGCTAGCTTATACTTATTTACACCTTTGCACATTTAAAACGCCGATTAATTTTTATATCTTTTCAATGTTTTTATTCTATTAGAAACTTTTTTAATATATTTATTTGGTCTATTATATGTATATTCTAATATTTTTTTATAGTATTCTATAGGTATTTGATTAGTAGCATTAATTATATTATTTTTTAGTTCATTGTATGTTAATCCTTGTAATTTCCTTAATTTAGATTTAAGAACACTAAAGAATCCCTCAATTGAATTTGTATAATGTTGATAAGGAATTGAATATAATACTTTGTTATCTTGATTAATTAAATTCTTTATTATTTCATTTCTATGAGAACTAGCATTATCTAGAATAATTAATTTATTTCTATATTTATTTAGTATATGTGTTTCTAGAAAAGTCTTTAATCTATTTGTATCTATACCTCCTTTATCATATAATTCAAATCCTTCTATACCTCATCATTATTATATGTATCAAATAAATTACAATAATCATCATAATTGAATGGTGAAACTTCTAGAGATATAATTTGCATTTGTTGTGGTACTTGTTTTGGTACTTGTTGCACTTGTGCTAATGCCATTTTTGAAAGTGTAGTATTTCTAGTGTTCTTGATAAAATTGAATTCAATTTTTTATTTTTTATTTTTTATTTTGTATATTGTATTTTGTATATTGTATTTATTTTTCTAAAAAATTGAATTTATTCTATTTTATATATCCGATATATAATTTCATATATAATCTCGTGTATAATATCGTGTATAAAAGAATATAATATTCACTAGTATTAGAAACTAGTGATAAAAATGACATCATCTCAGATTTTCAAAATTTCCCAGTTGGTATATAATTCCCGCGGACATCTGCTAGAGATGCTAGAAGACCGTGGATATGACATCTCTACTTTAAAATCATATACCGAAGATGATATAAAAATTATGTTGGATGGTCAAAATACTGGTAAATTTGGTAATCTAGCAGAACGAGGGCCATTAGATATATTTCTAGAGAAGCATTCCGGAATACCTACTTCCGAGAAAATCTACGTGAAATATAAGCTAGATGATCGGTTCAAAAGCACTAATATCCTTACCACTCAAATAAATGAGATATTCGAAAGTATCTTAACTACTAAGGATACTCTTATAATTCTTAATATATCGCGCGTGCTTATGAAGATAGGTGTAAAGGATAAGGTTGATGAGGAATATGTAAACCACCTCTATGCATCAAAGAATTATTTCGTGCAATTGTATGGTCTCGAGAATTTCCTATTTAATGTATCTCGACACGTACAAGTTCCACATCATAGGATTCTTAGTAAACAAGAAGTTGCAAATCTTCTAGAAGAATATAATTGCACTGTTAAAAATCTACCTACAATTAAACGTGATGATCCACAAGCAAAATATATTGGTCTTCGACCAAAACAAGTTTGCGAAATCATATATAATAATGTTTCATCCGGTATAACCAAGAAATATCGTTATTGTGTTAATTAACCTATAACAAAATTGATTTTATTTTTTATTATTTTGTTTTTAATCATTTTCTGCTTACCTGCTTACTAGCAAATGCCAACTTATTATTGGAAATTTCAAGAGGTTTTAAATACAGGGATTCAAGCCGAACTATTTATTAAAATATCTACGGATAGTCCAGATAAAGCAAAAAAAATTCTAATGAACCACATTATTAAAATGAGTAGATTTGGTATTCCAAAAATATTCATAACACCTAAGGCTAAAATAGTTATTTCCCATTCTAATGATATGCGTGTACACAATTTACAATTTATTACTATTGATTATCTAGTTTTTCAAAAGATTTTATGTTTACAACCAATACGTGCTTTTGAACTAAATCATAATGCAATGCCATTTAGTCCTAACTTTGACTCCTAACTTTGACTATTAAATATTAAAATTACCTTTTTGTATTTTTTATAAGTAAATAGTAGATAAAATAATGCAATCAAAGACTAAAAAATTAAATAGCAAATCTCACATTAACTTAAGAACACAAAAACATAAAACACATACCAAATCAATAAATATAATTGCCTATAATGTATCCTGGGAATCAATGACTGGTAAAAAGCCAGAATGGGCGTTATGTTCTAATAACACTAATCCTGCTAATCCTCGGCATAATTCTGTGTGTGTGGGTAATGTTGCCACTGTTCTAGAAGATAACCCGGCGGATTTCATCTTATTACAAGAAGCTGAAAACTATAATCATCTTATAGAGCAAGCGTCCCGGATATCTAAAATGGAATATGAGTTTCATGAATCTAGCAAGGATAAAATGATTACTTTTTGGAATAAGAAATACAAGATGAAGAAGATAATACGTGATGAATTTGAACCTGGTAGACCTTGGATGGCAATTCTATATACTAATGGATGGTGTGTGGTAAACGTACATTTCGGCCATTATTCCAAAGAACAAGAAATAAATAAATTGAATCAACTCATTAAAAAAATTAAAAAAGAATTTAATTCGGGTCTAGGTTTTGGTCTAGGTCTAGATACATATAACCGAATAATAATAGGTGGTGATTTTAATTATGATATAAAAAGGCTAGGACGTGATGGTAAAATGAATCTAGAAGGTATAAGATTCCATTATCATCCTAAAAATTTACTTACTTGTTGTATAAATCGTCGGGTGCAGAATGACCACGTGATAGATACTTATGCTCCACTGCTAGATATTAAGATACCACACGTGGCATATATGGCATCCGATCATAAACCTATTCTAGCAACTTTGCAATAATAGGCAATAAGCAACTCTGCAATAAGCAATAGTAATATGCAGGACATTTTAGTATCAAGGTATTAAGTATAAGCCTTGTGGTCGGCTAGAAATACTAACTCTATCATCATCAAAACTATTATAGAACATATTTAAAATATCCATACGGGTTTGTTTCTTAACCTCTTCCTTAATTATAGGCTCTGGTACAACCATACTAGATGTTAGAAATTTCGGGTCGCGATTAGGTAAATTTATATGTGCCCGAATAATGGCTTCATCAATCTTAGGAATATCACCTCGACATCCACTATTACTATTGCTATTGCTACCTCTGAGAACCATTACATTGGAAAAATTATTTTTAGAATCACCACTAGAAAGATAACGACTAACTACATAATATATAATAATTAGAATTAGAATTAGTGCCGCTAGTTTAGCAACTGGGCTTTCATTAACCTGTGTCATAAAACCATCTAGATCTGTTCTTAGCATTTTTAAATATATTTAAATCTATCTAAAACTATCTAAAACTATCTAAATCTCTTTAGTGTTGGTATTTTGATTTGCTATTTTTATGGTAGATTTTATTTTATGAATCTTTTCAAGCCAAGTATTAACTGCATCTACTTTAGAATCAATAAAATGATTATCTTCAATAACATCTACTACAAAGTGCCAAA
>Ga0209400_1002584_pt1 | contig 13641 bp, 11 predicted proteins | sample M_130807_EF_Meta_FD_187313 | JGI IMG/M metagenome (GOLD analysis project Ga0209400, IMG submission 187313) | Freshwater microbial communities from Lake Montjoie, Canada to study carbon cycling - M_130807_EF_MetaG (SPAdes) (version 2) | ecosystem: Environmental > Aquatic > Freshwater > Lake... | reverse complement strand
CCGCAGGTAGCCCGCCAGGCACACCAGGTCCACGCCGTGGATGCGGAGCTCGCGGTCGATGCGGTCGTCGAACGTGTCGGCCGGCTCGGCCGGCACCACTGCCACCGGGATGCCGAGCGCCGCGCATCGCGCCGCCGCGCCCGCGGTGGGCTTGGTGACGATGCACACCACCACGGTGGCGTCCAGCTCGCCGCGGTCGCAGGCGGCCGCGATGTTGGCCACGGTGCGGCCGCTGCCCGAGGCAAGGACGCCGATCCGCGCCGACCGTGCACCCGTCAGTTGCATGCGCCGGTCTGCCACATCAGGAACGACCACTGGTCGACCGCCTCGCGCACGCGTGCCTCGAGCGGCTTGCCGGCGCCGTGGCCCGCGTCGCGGTCCACGAAGAGGAGGATCGGCTCGGCGGCCGTGTCGCTGCCCGTGTTCGCCTGGAGCGTGGCGGCCATCTTGCGCGCGTGCAGCGGGTGCACGCGGGAGTCGTTCTCGCCGGCCGTGAAGAGCACCGCGGGGTACTTGGTGCCCTTCTTCGCGTTCTGGTACGGCGAATACGCGCTCAGCCACTTGAATGCGTTGGCGTCGTCGCTGGCGCCGTACTCGGGCACCCAGTACTTGGCCAGCAGGAAGTTCTGGTAGCGGAGCATGTCGCAGAGCGGCACGGCGCTGATGGCCGCGCTCCAGAGCTCGGGGCGCTGCGTCACGGCCACGGCCGTCAGCAGGCCGCCGTTGGAGCCGCCCATCACGGCCAGGTGCGAGGCCGACGTGTACTTGTCCGTCGTCAGGCGCTCGGCGATGGCGTACAGGTCGTCGAAGACGTTCTGCTTGCGCTCGAGCATGCCCGCCTTGTGCCAGGCGTCGCCGAACTCGCCGCCGCCGCGCAGGTTGGCCACCACGTAGATGCCGCCGCGCTCCAGGAAGGGCACGATGGTGGGGATGAACTCCGGCGTCAGCGAGACGTCGAAGCCGCCGTAGCCGTACAGCACGCACGGGTTGTTGCCGTCCATCTTGGTGCCGCGCTTCATCACCACGAAGGCCGGCACCTGCGTGCCGTCCTTGCTGGCGGCGCGGATCTGCGTCACCTCGATGTCGTCGAGCTTGGCCGGCACCTCCGGCTTCGCCCACACCTCGGGCTTGTAGGGCTTCCAGAACAGGTCGCAGCGGTAGACGGTGCGCGGCGTGTTGTAGCTGGCGTAGGAGAAGAACATCTCCGTGTGCTTGCGGTCGCAGGAGACCGCGGCGTTGCCGATGCCGGGGAGCGGCATCTCGGCGATGGGCTTGCCGTCGTACTTGTAGGTGTTCACCAGGTCATGGGCGTCCTTCTGCCAGACCACCACGATCTCGTCCTTGCTCATGTCCACCTGGCTCATCACGGCGTCGCTGCGCTCGGGGATGATCACCTTCCAGTTGGATTCCGCCGGGTTGTTGATGTCGACCGCCACCAGGCGCGTGTTGGGCGCTCCGAGCGTGGTGGTCATGTAGAGCGTGTTCTCCACCACTTCCACAGGCGTGAACTGCGCGCCACGGCCCACGGCGATGGCGATGCGGTTGTCCTTGCCGTCTCGCAGCTCGCTGAGCTTGGCCACCCAGAGGTCGTTCTCCGTCCAGCCGCGCGACATGCCCAGGCACAGCCAGCGGTCCTCGGCGCCGAGCATGGCGAAGGGCACCTCGGAGGGCTTGGTCTGCTTCAGGAAGACCGGGTCCTTCTCCACCGGCTCGCCGAGCTTGTGGAACGCCACCACGCGGCTGTACGGGTCCTTCGGATCGGTGAGCTTGGTGTAGACGAAGGCGTCGCCCCAGCCGTTCCAGCCGCCGAAGGTGACCTTGCCGGGGATCTCGTCCTTGAACATCTCCTTGGTGTCGGTGCGCATCACCTTCAGGACGCTCATCTCGCTGCCGGCCTGGCTGGTGCCGTAGGCAAGCTTCGAGCCCTGCCACGAGGGCACCCACCAGTCCACGGAGGTGAGGCCGGTGGGGTCGATCACGTTCGGGTCGAGCACGGCCTTCGGCGGGGTGTTGGCGCCGCCGTCGCGGAAGTACACGGCGGGCTGGTTCATGCGGCCCTGGCGCAGGGTGTACATGTAGTAGGAGCCGCGGATGATCGGCGTGCCCCACGAGGTGATCTGCATGAGCGGCGTGAGCTTCTGCGTCAGCTCCTCGCGGCAGCGCAGCGGGTCGAGCACCGAGCGCAGGTTCGCCAGCTGCGCGTCCGTCCACTCCTTGACCTCGGGTGAGTCCTTCTCCAGCTGCTCGAGCCAGCGGTAGTCGTCGTTGACCTTGGTGCCGGCGTAGTCGTCGGTGACGGTCGAGACCTTGGTCTGCGGCGGGATGGCGAGGGCGGCGGTGGCGATGAAGGCGATCAGCATGGTGCGGAGGATACGGAATGCCGGGTGCGCCGCGCGCGGGGATGGTTCCCCGTGCGAAACGGCGCAACCGTCATCCCGTGATCACGTCCGGCATCTCGAACAGCCCCTCGGTCAGGTTGCGCGGGCCCTTGGCGGTGATGAGGACGTCGGCCTCGTAGTGGACGGCCAGCGATCCGTCGGCGGTCCAGATGGGCCACTCGCGGCCCTTGGTGCGCGTCTCGGTGGTGCCGACGGCGAGCATCGGTTCCACGGCCACGAGCATTCCCGGGACCCACGGCTTCCACGCCTCGCCCCATTCGCCGGGGTAGGTGGGCACCACGTTGGAGATGAACGGCGGCCCGTGGAGGTCGCGTCCGATGCCGTGCCCGCCGAGGCCGCGCACCAGGTGGAACCCGCACTCCTTCTCGACGTGTCCCTGCACGGCCTTCGCCCAGTCGATGAGCGGGCGCTGCGGCTGCATGGCGGCGATGCCGCGGCGCAGGCTCTCCTTGCCGCTCTCCATGAGGGCGCGCGTGAGCTTGTCGGGCTCGCCGAAGGAGTAGGTCCAGGCGGCGTCGCCGATCCAGCCCTTGTTGCGCACGCCGATGTCGATGGAGAGCACGTCGCCGGTCTTCACCGGGTCGCGGCTCATGGTGTGCGTCCCGTGGACGACGCAGGCGTTCGGGCTGAGGCAGGCGTGGCTCGGGTACGGCGGGTGGCCGCGCACGTTGTAGCCCAGGAAGCAGCTCTCGCAGCCGAGGTCCTTGAGCGCGGCGCCGACGAACGAGTCGATCTCCGGGAGCGTGAGCCCGGTGCGCAGGAACGTCACGAGGCGGCGATGCACCTCGACGACGCGTTCCGCGGCGGCTTCGGCGTGGGCGATGTCCTTGGGGTCGGTGACGAGCACGGGGGCGTGGATGCTACGGAAACGGCCGATGCGCCGCCCAGCCACAGGGGGCTTCACTCCGGCACCCGAGTTACGAGTAGGCCAGCAGTCGGAGCGTGGCGGGCAGTTCGCTGAGTTGGAGGCCCTCCCCGACCATTCCGACGAAATGCTGCTCGAATCCGGGGCGAAAGAGCGTGGATCGCGGCAGCACCGCACCAAGGTCCTCGCCGGATCGAACCATGAGTATCGATTCCGCGAGTCTTCTGCGAAGGCGCCGCGGCATCTCCATCGATGCGCACCGAAGGCTTGCGACGACGTCGCCGGAGATTTCCTGCGCGCATGCGAAGGTGATTGCGAACCGCCGCGTCCGGGCGCTGAGGAGGCTGCCGGGCCGGAATGCCGCGGCGAGGCGTTGTTCTCTGCGGAAACTCAGGTACGCCGACAGGGATCCGGTGAATCCCGTCGGCTGTTGGCCGATTCGCAGGAACTCCACCGCCACGCTGCCGAACGCGGATCGCTGCCATTGCAGGAGGTCTTCAACGCTTGCGGCTGATTCCATGGCTTCCCTGAGTTCGGCGAGCAGCCGTCCGGTGCGTCGTGGCAATCGGGACGACGTCAATGCGCTCAGTGCGCAGTAGAAGGGGACCTTGCGGCTGGTGAGGCGATCGATGAGTGCCAGAACCCGCTCGCCGGTCGGGGTCGCATGGCAGACCTTCCGCAGTTGCGTCCGATCCAGCGGATCGAATCTATAGACATGCATGTCGAGATCGACGCTTGCGTCGACGGATCTGTCGACGCTCTTGTCGATGCTGGCGGTAAGGATTTGGCCTCGGATGGCGCGGTGGCATTCGACGGACTCGACGGCCGGCGTGTCCAGCGCATCGATGCTGCCATCGACGCTGTCCTCGTCACGGTCATCGTCGTCGGTGGCGAGCGCTTCGTCAGCCGGTGGCCGCCTGGCGCGCAGGCGCAGGGCATCCGTCCGGGCGCTCGAATGCTGTTGCGAGTCCTCGTCGACAGCCACGATGAAGATGGAACGCATGCCCCGCTGGCTGAGCCGGGTGACGGCGTCGCGGGCGTTCAGTGCCTCGATGGCGCCGAAGAGGTCATGTCCATCGATCGTGGATGCCTCGTACCGGAATAGTCGCACGGTTGGATGTCTCCCGAAATTCACAGTTCGAACGGATCGGCACTGCTTGCGATTTCAAGGTACGCCCCCGCCCCTACCGGGGATCCTCGGAAATCCGGAATTGTTCCTTACGCCACCCGCACCGACACGTCCTCGCCCATGATCGTCACGTCCGGCCCCGCGCCCGCCACCTCGTGGACGTAGGCGCGCTCGTCGCGGTGGGGCAGGAGCTGGAGCAGGGCGCGCATGCCGGGCCGGATGGCGCCGGCCTGGTGCTCGATGCCAAGGACGCACGCGGCGTTCCAGGTGACCGCGGCGATCGCCTCGTGCGCGGTGAGGCGCATGTGCCTGCTGGCAAGCGCCGCGGCGAAGCGCACGCTGGGGCTCGGGGCGCTGCCCGGGTTCCAGTTGCTTGCCACGGCGAGGGCGCCGCCCTGGTCGATGAGCGCGCGGCCGTTCGCGAAGCGTCCGTCGAGCGCGAAGCCGCACGCGGGGAGCACGACGCCGATGGCGCGGCTGGCGGCGAGTGCGGCGATGCCGGCGGGCGTACTTGCCTCCAGGTGGTCCACGCTGCGCGCGCCGAGGGCGAGCGCCATCTCGAGCCCGCCGAGCGCGTTGAACTGGTCGGCGTGGATGCGCACGGCGAAGCCGAGGCGCCTGGCCTTCTCGAGGAGCGTGCGGCACATCTCGACGCTCCACGCGCCTTCCTCGCAGTAGGCGTCCACCGCCACGCTGCCCGCGTGCTGCCGGTCGGCGAGCGTCTCGAGCAGGGCACACATGTCATCGAGCTGGCGCGGGTTGTTCGGGTCCACCGCGTGGCCAAGGAGGAGCGTCGGCACCACCATCATGGGGAGCACCTTCGCCACCTGGCGGATGGCCTCGAGCATCTTGAGCTCCGTGGCGGTGTCGAGGCCATAGCCCGTCTTCACCTCCACCGCGCCGGTGCCGAGTTCGCGCATCTCCGCCAGGCGCTCAGCCAGCTGCGACGCAAGCGCGTCCTGCGGCGCCGCGCGCACGGCCTTCACCGTGGAGAGGATGCCGCCGCCCGCCTGCAGGATGTCGAGGTACGACGCGCCGGCGCGCTTCAGTTCCCACTCGGCCCAGCGCTCGCCGGCCCAGCATGCATGCGTGTGGCAATCGACCGCCGCGGGCATCAGGACGCGGCCGCGCGCATCGATGCGCATGGAGACCGCGCGGCTCACCGCGGGCCCGGCACCCATGGAGGCGATCATGCCGCCGTCCACGATCACGTGGCCGCGCTCGATCACCTCCAGCGCGTTCATCGCCGCGCCGCGCAGCGGTCCGCCGTCGGCGGGCGGGGTGCAGGTCACGATGCGCGCGTTCTCGATGGCAATGGAGCCGGCCATGGCTTCGACAGTACCATGAAGCCATGGAACTCTTCGTCATCCGCCATGCCAAGGCCGCCGACCGCGATCCCGAGCGCTGGCCCGACGACGCACTGCGCCCGCTCACCCGCGAGGGCGCCCGCGAGTTCGAGCGCGTGGCGCGCCGCATCCGCCGCTGGCGCCCGGGCGTGGACCTGGTGCTCGCGAGCGGCTGGACCCGCGCGTGGGAGACGGCCAGCATCCTGCACGCGCACGCCCGGTGGCCGAAGCCGGTGCGCACCAAGCTGCTCGAGACCGGCGCGGCCGACGGCGTGGCGCCGATCGCGGCGCTCCTGGCCGAGCAGCCGATCGACGCGCGCATTGCGGTGGTGGGGCACGAGCCGGTGCTCGGTCACCTGGTGTCGGCGTTGGTCTCGTCCGATGCCGGCCTGCGGCTTGACCTGCGCAAGGGCTCGGTGGCATGGATGCGCGGGGCGCCCGGTGCCATGGAACTGTGCGGATTGCTGGTGCCCGGCATGCTCCGGAAGGCCTGAAACACGGCCCGCGGCGCAGGGGTGGGGGTGATGGGGGCGTGGTATAACTCGCTCCCTCATGGAACTCCCTCCGAACCGCAAGAAGACGCCGCTCGCCGAAGTCGCCTGGGACGGCCCGATCGTCTCGATCAAGTTCGCCGGCCCGAACATCGGCCAGCGCGAGACCCCGATCATCCAGGAGGACATCGGCCCCTACCTGAAGCTGAAGACCATCAAGTACCTGGTGCTTGACCTCAGCTCGGTCAGCTTCATGAGCTCCATGGGCCTCAGCATGTTCATCGGCGCCCGCAACGCGGCCGCGGCCGTGGGCGCGCAGCCCGTCCTCTACGGGCTCAACAAGGACCTCAAGAGCCTGATGGCCATGATGAAGATGGACAAGCTCTTCAAGGTGGTCGACACGCAGGCCGACCTGGCCAAGCTGCTGGGGAAGTAATTCAGTTCGGTCAGTACGCGTAGCCCCAGGTCGGGAGCGGCTGCTCCGGCACTGGTCCCTGGACGGCGTCAGGATCGGGCCCGGCCTGGAAGTTGCGCCACGCCGGCGGCGTGCGCATGCCGTAGACCACCACGTCGGCCTTGCCGGTGTCCTCGCTTCGCAGGGCGTACGCCTCGCCGCGCTGCACCGTGATGGTGAGCACCTTGGCGAAGGGGGCGCGCGCCTGGATCTCGCTCACCAGCCCGCCGTCGTGCTCGGAGTGGAACTGTCCCACCAGGTGCACGACCTTGCCGCCGGATGGCGCCGCGTCGAGCGCGCGCACCACGGAATCGGCCATGGTGGCGTCCCACATGCGCTGGGAGAGGAGGATCTCGTCGACCTTGGCCTCGTCCACCTCGTGCGCACCGTCGCCGCTCATGAGCGCCTTGAAGCGCTCGCGGTACGAGGCCGGCGGGTCGCGCAGGGGGATGGAGAAGAGCGCGCGTTCGTCGGCGGGGAGCTGCTCGAGGGCGGCGTAGCCCTCGGTGCGCGCGCGTCGGACGTATTCGCGGGGGGCGTTCGCGGCAATGACCGGCGCGTGCGCGTGGCGCGCGGCGTCGACCACCGGCTGGTAGTAGCGGTGCCACGTGCCGGTGGACGCCCAGTCGCGCGAACCGGTGCGGTCCACGAACTCGTCCTCGGTGATGCTGCCGGCGAGGTACGCGTCGACGATCGGCTGCTCGTCGCGCTCGAGCATCTCCATGGAGACGGCGCTCCCGGGCCAGGTGGCCAGGGTCTCGGCCACCACGGCCTCCTGCACGCCGTGCGCCACCTCGTCGTCGTGCTGCTCGCCGATGATGACGATGTCCGCCCAGCGGATGCCGGCGGAGATGCCGTACCAATCGAGCGGCATGCCGGTGTCGCCGCGGAACATGGCCAGGTTGCGCGGCCCGGACTGGACGCGCGGCACCAGCGTGGAGCCCGGCTCGGGGTTGTAGTACCAGATGTCGTTGGCGTACGGGTTCCGCGTGCTGCAGGCGGCCAGTGCGGCAACGGCGGCGAGCGCAAGCGTTGCGCGGGACACGGGTGCAGCGATGGCGCGCAGGGCGGGGCAGAGCATGGGGAAAGTGTAGGGGACGCGGCGTGTGGCGGGCAGCCCACGCCTCGCGCGTTCGGCGTCAGCCCGCGGCGCCGTGCAGACCGTCGGCCACCTTGCCGTCCACCAGGTGGACGGTGCGGTTGGCACGCGCGGCAATCCACTGGTCGTGGGTGACCATCACGATGGTCAGGCCGGCGCGGTGCTGCTCGGCGATCATGTCGAGGATCGACTCGCCGGTCTTGGCGTCGAGGTTGCCGGTGGGTTCGTCGGCCAGCAGCACTTCCGGGTTGTGCATGAGGGCGCGCGCGATGGCCACGCGCTGGCGCTCGCCGCCCGAGAGCTCCGCGGGGCGGTGCCGGAAGCGGTGCGACAGGCCGAAGCGGTCGAGGAGCTCGCGCGCGCGCTCGCGGATCTCGCCGCGGCGGCGCAGCCATTCGAAGCGTCCCACGCCCACGGTGGCGGGAAGCAGCGTGTTCTCGAGCACCGTGAGTTCCGGCAGCAGGTGATAGAACTGGAACACGAAGCCCACGTGCTCGTTGCGGTAGCGGTCGAGGCGGCGCGGCGCGAAGGCGCCCACGTGCTCGCCGCGGAAGGTCACGTCGCCCGCGTCCGCGCGGTCGAGGCCGCCGAGGAGGTGGAGCAGGGTGCTCTTGCCGCTGCCGCTCGAACCCAGGATGGCCACCCATTCACCGGGCTTCACGGAGATGGACGCGCCCTTCAGCACCGGCACCTCCACGCGGCCCATGCGGTACGTGCGGTGCACGTCGTGCGCCGAGAGCAGGGCGTCGTCGAGGACGCTCAACTTCGGGCGGTGTGTTGGGCTGTGGGGCTGGGTGTTCATGGGAAGCTTCGCGCGGTCATTCGTAGCGGAGCGCACGCACCGGGTCGATGTCGGCGGCGCGCGCGGCGGGCACGGCCGCGCCGAGCACGCTGAAGACGATGGCGCCGATGCAGGTCATCCAGGCGTTCTCCCAGTCCATCTGGCTGGGAATGGTGGCGAAGTAGTAGACGGCCGGATCCCAGATCAGGAACCCGCGGTGGAAGACGAGCCCGGTGCCGATGCCGGCAAGCGCGAGCGTGGCCACCACCCAGAGCAGGACGCCGAGCGCGCTCGAACGGAGGGCGGCGCGCACCATGAGGCCGAGCGCGCCGAGGGCGAGCATGAAGAACGTGGCGTAGAGCCAGGCGGGCGCGTCGTTGCCGAGCGCCATGTGGATGTCGTTGATGTTGCGGATCACGAGCCACGCGAGGCCCGTGCCCACGAGCGACCCGGCCACGCCGATCACCAGCCCGTAGTGCAGGAAGATCATCAGCACGCCGGTGCGGCTCGCGCCCACCGCGCGCAGGATGCCGATGTCGCGGGTCTTCTCGCTGACGATCGACCAGAAGATGGCAAGGATCAGGCCGGCGCAGACCAGGTAGGTGATGGAGAACAGGATGCGCATCATCTGCCGCTCCTTCTCCACCGGCGCAATCAGGTCATGGAGGCGCTGCTCCCACGTCATGATGGAGACCGATTCCGGTCCGGGCGGCTTCGGGCGCACGGCGCGGTCGGCGGAGCGCTGCAGCCAGAACTGCTCGTACGCGTCCATGATCTGGGTCTTCAGTTCCTGCGGGGTCACGCCTTCCTTGGCGCGCACCAGGATCTGCGTGGCGCGCGCCGGCGAGCGGCCGATCACCGGGTAGTTGCCGGCGGCGTCGGGCTCGGCCGAGGTGTCGACGAGCGGCGCTTCATCGAGGCGGAGGAGCTCCTGCCCATCCTTCAGCGGAATGAAGACGCGGTTCTTGTCCACCTGGAACACGCCGGACATCACCTCGTTGACCACCTTGAAGATGCGGCTGTTTGACTGCGAGATCGTGCCCTTCTCGCTGATAGGCACCAGCGTCACGGTGATCTCGTGGTTGGGCATCCACCAGAAGGCGCGCCGCGGGCGGTAGCTGCCGTCGCGCTGGCGCTCGTTGACCACGGAGACGTGCATGCCGAGGAGCGCGCCCGGCTTGCCGGTGGCGCGGTCCTGCATCGCCTTGGCGTTCTCGTAGTGCGTGGCGTCCATCGTGCGGCGCGGGTCGTCCTGGCCCATCGCCAGTGCCTCCGCGGGCGAGGAGGCCGGCTTCCACCAGATGGTGCGATCGAGCTCCGTGACGCGCGAGAAGCTCTCGGGTTCGATGGCCCAGACCTGCGCGGTCACCACGTCCTTGCTGGGCCCGTCGGGGTAGGGCATCCGGATCAGGCCGTAGGTGTCCACCAGCGGCGTGGCGGCGGCGGCGCCGGGCAGCTTCTCGATGTCGGCGATCAGATCGCGGTAGTACGGGATGCCCTGGACGGGGTAGCTGACCACCACGTCACCCATCAGCGTGCGCCCGGAGTTGCGCAGGTTGTCCAGGAAGCCGCTCATCACGCTCACCACGATCACCACGAGCGCCACGCAGAGCGCCACCGCGGCCACCGCGATGAACGGGATGATCCGCGTGGAGAGGTAGCGGCGGACGAGGAGCTGCGTGTAGACGCCCAAGGTGCGTGGATCGTAGCCGTGCGACCGCGTGCGCGAGGTGGCGTCGACGGCGGCTGGAAGAGCCGGGCGTTGCGGTGCTGCCCGACGCCGCACGCCCCGCGGCGCGTGGACGCGGTAGCCTTCCCCATTCGCGTTCCCGCGCGCCACGATGGACACGCTCGTCACCGCTTCCACGCTCCTTGCCATCGCCTCCGCGGGCGAGTGCATCGTCTGGATGGTGTTCGCGTTCCGGTCGTTCCGTGAGTGGCGCGCCACGCTCTTCCTGGCGGACGCGCTTCGCGACGCTCCGGCCGAGCTGCCCACCATGACGGTGGTGATCCCCGCGCACAACGAGGAGCGCGTGGCCGCGGCATGCGCCCGCAGCGTGCTGGCGTCGGACTATCCGGGCCTCGACGTGGTGTTCGTGCTCGACCGCTGCACGGACGGCACGCGCGCCGCGCTCGAGCCGATCGCGGCGGCGGATCCGCGCCTGCGCATCGTGGACAACGATTCATGCCCCGAGGACTGGGCGGGCAAGTGCAACGCGGCGCGCGTGGGCGCATCGCACGCTCGGGGCGAGCTGCTCCTCTTCGCCGACGCCGACACGCGCTTCGATCCGCAGCTCCTGCGCGCGTCGGTGGCCATGATGCGCGCCCGCCACGTGCTGATGCTCTCGATCTTCAGCGCGCCGACGCACGAGCATTGGTTCGAGATCCTGGTGCAGCCGGTCACGAGCCTCATGCTCCTGAAGCGGTTCCCGATGACCCGCGTGAATGCCGACCACGGCAGGCGTCCCTTCGCCAACGGGCAGTTCATGCTCTTCGACCGCGCCGCGTACGAGGAGATGGGCGGGCACGCCGCCGTCAAGGACGACCTGCTCGAGGACCTCGCGTTCGCGCGGCGCATGCGCAAGGCACGCATGCCGCAGGCGGTGGCAGTCTCCGGCGGCATGCTGCGGGTGTCCATGTACGACTCTTGGAAGGCGTTCACCACGGGCTGGAAGCGGATCTACATCGAGAGCTGCCAGCGCAATCCGCGTCGGCTTCGTTCCGAGGCGCGGCAGATCCTGGCCATCGTGCTGGTGCTGCCGGCGCTGCGCACGGCGTCCGTGGTGCTGGCGGCGGTGGCGCTCCTCGATGGGCGAACGCTCGACGAAGGCGCGCACGCGTTCGCGGTCGGCGCCATCGTCGTCGGCCTTGCTGCGCCGCTCGTGCGGCTGCTGACGCTGGCGTGCGTCTACCGCGTTGCCAAGTTCCCGGTCTGGAGCGCGGTCTTCTTCCCGGGTGCGGCGGTCTCGGTGGCCGGGATCTTCTCCGAGGGCGCGCGCGACCTGGCCTCGCGCACCCCGGTCCGGTGGGGCGGGCGCGCGTACGTCCTCGAGCCCACCGATCGCTGACCCTCTCCACGAAACACCCATGCGAATCCTCCTCACCAACGACGACGGCATCGACGCACCCGGCATTGCGGCCCTCTTCGATGCCATCCAGGGCCTCGGCGAGATCCGCGTGGTGGCCCCGGCCGGCATGCAGAGCGCGTCGAGCCACGGCATCACCTTCTATCACCCGCTCATGGTGCGCGAGATGCAGGCCAACCCGCGCATGCACGGCATCGCGGTGGAAGGCCGCCCGGCAGACTGCGTGAAGCTCGGTGCACGCGCGCTCTGGCAGGAGTGGTACGGCCCGGGCGCGCGGCCGGACCTGGTGATCAGCGGCATGAACGCGGGCGCCAACGTGGGCATCAACGTGATCTATTCGGGCACCGTGGGCGCTGCGGTGGAGGGCGCGTTCCTCGGCATCCCGTCGATCGCGGTGAGCCTGCACCTCGGTGACCGCAGCCGCACCGACTTCGCGCGCGGCGCGCAGATCGCGCGCGTGGCCATCGACCGCATCCTGGAGCATCCGCTCGACGCACACCGCGTGATGAACGTCAACGTGCCGCGCACCGAGAGCGCCGACGCGCCCATGCCGCCCATCCGCGTGGCGCCGATGAACGTGTCCGCGGGCATCGACGGCTACGAGCGGCGCGAGTCGCCGGACGGGCGCACCTACTACTGGCCCAGCGGCAACGGCATGGAGTTCTTCCACACCGCCGAGGGCACGGACGTGGAGCTCCTGATGACCCGCGCCGTGACCGTGACCCCGCTCTGGTACGACCTGAGCGAGCACGTCACGCTCGACACGTGGCGCGCGCGCCTCGAGCGGAAATAGGTGCCAGGAACGCCTGTCCCTATTTTGGGCGGCGATGCCGTGGCCCAGTGGTGAATGCGGATGTCGACGAAAATAGGGACAGGCGTTCCTGGCACCTATTTAGAGCAGCAGCCGCAGCGTGACGCGGACCTTCTCGCCTTCCTTGAGCGAGTCGATCTTCTTGCCGGCGGCGCGCCAGAAGAACAGGGAGTTCTTGATCACGCCGTCGATCTCCGGGTCGCCCGTTGGCAGGTTGAAGAAGACGTCGATGCAGCTTCCGGTGCGGTCGAAGGTGAGCGAGACCACCGGCGGGCGGCAGTTGGGCAGCTGGCTCACGGTCTGCAGCGTGGTGAAGCGCGGCTCGCGCGGCTTCAGCGTGATGCCCTGCGCGGCCACCAGGCGGCCGTTCTTCCAGAGCTTCGGATCCACTTCCGTGAGGCTGGTGGCCGGGCTCTCGAGGTCCTTGAGCTCGCCCTTTCCGCCGGTGCCGGGCACCGTGGACGGGCCCTTGCCGCCGGCCTTGCCCGATTCACCCGGAGCCTTCTCCTTGGCATCGGTCTTCGGTCGTTCGGTCGATGCGATGCCGCCGCCTTCCGGCGCCTTGGGCGGCTGGTTGACGGGCGGCGGTGGTGCCGGCTTGGGCTCCACCGGCACCGTCGGGGTCGGCTGCTTCACCGGCTCCGGCGCGGGCGGAGGCGGCACGGGCTTCGGCTCCACCGGCGGCTGCACCTTCGGATCGCGCGGCGCCTCGATGGGCGGGTTGGGTTCCGCTTCGGGGTTCGGCGTGACCGGCACGGTGGGCGTGGGCGGCGCAGGCTGCGGCGGTTCGTTCACCGGCGTGGTGGTGGTGGGTGGCACCGGCGGGACGGGCTTCGGCGGAGCTTCCGCCACGACCGCGGGTGCCTGCTCGGGCGGCTTGGCCGCGGCCTCGGGCTTCGGCTCCTCGATCGGCTTCGGTGCGGGCGGAGCGCTGGCGATGCGCGTGGCTTCCGGCGCCACCGGCGCGCCGGCGGTAGTGGCCGTGGTGGTGTTCGACTGCGCGTTCGGTGCGCCGCCGCCGCCACCGCCGCCATTGCCCTCGGTGCCGCGGCCGTAGTCCTGCTCGCCGTTGCCGCCGGCATCGCTCATCCGGAAGCCGGCCTGCGCCACCACGCTCTGGCGGGCCATGTGCTCCTCGTAGTCCTCGCGGCCGATGATGACCACGCTCATCGAGTCACCG
>Ga0209400_1002577_pt1 | contig 13660 bp, 15 predicted proteins | sample M_130807_EF_Meta_FD_187313 | JGI IMG/M metagenome (GOLD analysis project Ga0209400, IMG submission 187313) | Freshwater microbial communities from Lake Montjoie, Canada to study carbon cycling - M_130807_EF_MetaG (SPAdes) (version 2) | ecosystem: Environmental > Aquatic > Freshwater > Lake... | reverse complement strand
CCTAGAGAGTTACTTGAAAAATTAAACTTTAATGAGATTGAAACTAGAGGATATGGTTTCCAAATTGAAATGGCACTTAAAGCGGTTGAATCTGGTTTTGAGATAAAGCAGGTACCAATAACATTTGTTGAGCGTGAATATGGACGTTCCAAAATGAGCTTATTGATCGTATTGGAGTCCTGGTTAATGGTCAGTAAGTATGGTTTTAAGCGTATATTTAATCGCCGATAATCTACATTATGTAAAGTAGAAAAGATCTAGTTAGAGGCTAACTCCTCGATCGGCAAGCAACTGCACACTAAATTTCGGTCCCCATAAACGCCATCAATTCGTCCTACGGTTGGTAAATACTTTCCAGATCTACCAATTCCAATATCTTCACCAGTTGGAAATGCAGCAGCTTCTCTGGAGTACTTTCGATCCCAATCTTCACTTACTAAATCACCCATTGTGTGTGGTGCGTGGCGCAACGGTGAATCTTCAACAGTTATTTTGCCTGCCTCAACATCAGATATCTCACTGCGAATGCTCTCCATAGCAGCTAAAAATCTATCTAACTCCCTTATATCTTCAGATTCAGTTGGTTCAATCATCATAGTTCCGGCTACTGGAAAACTTACCGTTGGTGCATGGAAACCATGATCCATTAATCTTTTTGCAATATCGTCAACAGTTACACCAGTATTCTTAGTAATCTCGCGAATATCGATAATACATTCATGTGCAATATGTCCATTTTGACCACGGTATAGCACTGGAAATAATGGATCAATCTTTTTAGCTAAGTAATTTGCAGAAAGTATCGCTACTTCAGTTGCTTTAGTTAGGCCAGATCCACCCATCATGCGGATATACATCCATGAGATTGGCAAAATTGACGCTGAACCAAAAGGCGAGCTAGAAACTGGTCCAGGTCCAGTGCTAGGACCGGCTGCTGCATTTGCTGGATGGTTTGGTAAAAATGGTGCAAGATGTGAGCGAGCAATTACTGGGCCAACTCCTGGTCCCCCGCCACCATGTGGAATACAAAATGTTTTATGTAGGTTCAAATGCGAAACATCAGCCCCAAATTTTCCAGGCTTAGCTACTCCTACCAAAGCATTTAAATTTGCACCATCAACATAAACCTGACCACCAGCTTCATGGATCAATTCACAAATTTCAGAGATTGCTGATTCAAATACGCCATGTGTTGATGGATAGGTAACCATTAAAGCCGCAAGATTAGATCTGTATTCAGATATCTTTGCTTTTAGATCAGAAAGACTCACATTTCCGTCATCATCACAAGCAATTACAATCACTTTCATTCCCGCCATGACCGCACTTGCAGCGTTTGTGCCATGTGCACTAGATGGAATCAAGCAAATGTCTCTTTCACTTTCACCTTTATTGTCTAAATAATTTCTGATAGCTAATAAACCAGCAAATTCACCCTGGGAACCGGCATTTGGTTGCAATGAAACTGCGTCATAGCCAGTTATAGAAGTTAGCCAGTTACTTAGTAAATTAATTAATTGTGTATAGCCAGCAGATTGATCAACTGGTGCGAATGGATGAATTGAATTAAATTCTGGCCAAGTTACCGGGATCATCTCTGATGTGGCATTTAATTTCATTGTGCATGAACCAAGAGGAATCATTGTTCGATCAAGTGCTAAGTCACGATCAGATAATGATCTTATATATCTAAGCATGGAGGTTTCTGAGTGGTAGGTATTAAATAATGGATGAGTTAAGAAGCTACTCCCCCTGGCAATAGCTGAACTGCCTGAGCTGTGCTTAACAGATTTTAATCCAAGGATACTTAGGATTGTCGCAAAATCTTCCAAAGTTGTTGTTTCATCAAAGCTTACGGAAATTTCATCCTTTGAAATTAATCTAAAGTTAAAGCCGCTTTGAACTGCTTTTTTCAAAAGCTCTTCTGCTTTAGGTGTTTTCATAAGCACGGTATCAAAGGTTTCATACTCACCAACAGTAAAGCCACCATCTTTAGCAGCTGATCTTAAGTTATATGCAAAGTGTTGAATACGTTCTGCGATTGCTTTTAAACCTTCAGGTCCGTGCCACATTGCATAGAAAGCTGAGATAACTGCAAGTAGAACTTGGGCTGTACAAATATTAGAGGTTGCTTTATCTCTTCTTATATGTTGTTCCCGGGTTTGCAGAGCTAATCTGAAAGCTAAATTGCCATGCGAATCTACTGATTGACCAACTAAGCGTCCAGGCAAAGATCTTTCTAAACCATTTCTAACTGCCATGAATCCGGCGTGTGGACCACCAAAACCAACAGGAACGCCAAATCTTTGCGCTGAACCCACCGCAATATCCGCACCGTACTCTCCTGGTGATTTAAAAAGTGTAAGTGCTAGAAGGTCACAGTCAACTATCGCAAGAGCGCCTGATTGTTGAACACTTTTCACAATATTTGATAAATCTTTAACTCTGCCAGTCGTCTCTGGGTATGCAATAACAGCAGCAAATATTTCAGATTCAAACTTTGTTTCAGTAAAATCACTCTCAATAACCTTAATTTTCAGGGGTTTTGCACGAGTATTAATAACATCTTTAACATGCGGGTGTAAGTTTTTATCGATTACAAATGCTGCATCATCACTTCCTTGCCAAACTCGTCTCGCTAATGTCATTGCTTCAGCTGCAGCAGTAGCTTCATCAAGCATTGAAGCATTTGATATTGGCAAACCAGTAAGGTCAGCAACTGCAGTTTGAAATGCAAATATTGCTTCTAATCTTCCTTGACTAATCTCTGGTTGATAAGGAGTGTATGCGGTGTACCAGCCAGGATTTTCTAAAACATTTCGCAGAATTACAGCTGGTGTGATTGTTTCGTAGTAACCGGATCCGATTAAGGATTTCATTACACGATTTTTTGAAGCAATCTCTTTAATTTCAGCAAGTGCTGCTACCTCAGAGATACCTGCTGGAATACTTTTTTCAATCTCGCCCTTGATATGTATATTTTGTGGGACAACTGATGAGATAAATGAATCTAAATCTTTGAATCCAAGCTCAAGTAACATTGTTTCAACTTGATATTGATTGGGACCAATATGGCGATCGACAAACTCAGACCGGTATGACATGGCTCCCCCAAGCAAACTATATGAGGGAAGAATTATATTGGTTAAGCGCCTTTGAGCTTTCTACGTTGGGCCAATTCATCGTTACTTTCACCACTAACCACAAGGCTGCCATCAATAAGATTCTCACCTTGCAGCGTCGAAAGTGAACCCTCGACCTCACTCCATACCTTGCCAATTGCAATTCCAAATACACCTTGACCGCCTTGAAGTAGGTCAACGATCTCATCTGGGCTGGTGCATTCATAGATTGATGCGCCATCGCTCATTAAAGTTATGCTTTCAAGATCTGAAACACCACGACCACGAAGATGTTCAACCGCAGTTCGGATATTTTGCAATGAAACACCAGTATCTAGAAGACGCTTAACAATTTTTAACACCAAAATATCGCGGAAACTATAAAGTCTTTGTGAGCCAGAACCTGCGGCCCCTCTAACACCTGGTTCAACTAAACCAGTGCGAGCCCAATAATCTAATTGGCGATATGAAATTCCAGCAGCAACACATGCGGTTGCTCCGCGGTAACCGATATCTGATGAGGTGTTCATGGGGACTCAATTCTATGGGGAAGGCTTAATTGTAGAATAGGACGCTTACTAAGCCTATGAGCGACACGAAATACTTTAACCCAAGGTTTAGGGTTGGACTTAACCGAGGAAATCTTCTGGATTTATCTGGTCTAAAAACTCTTTGAACCGTTCAACTTCATCCTCGGCCTGATCTGGGATCTCAATCCCAGCCTCTGCCAGTAAATCCTCACTAGCCAAGATCGGTGCGCCAATTCTTAGAGCAAGTGCAATTGCATCACTTGGACGTGCAGATATAGCTGGGCCTGCTTCAAAGTTTAATTGGGCATAAAAGACGCCATCTTTTAATTCAGTCAGGTATACATTCTCTAATTTCGCACCCAATTGCATCATCACATCTTTAAATAGGTCATGAGTTAACGGTCGAGGTGGTGAAACCTCTTGTTGAGCAAAGGCGATAGCTGTGGCTTCAACTGCTCCTAGCCAAATTGGCAGGTATCTAACTCCATCTAATTCTTTCAATAAGACAATTGGCTGATTGGATGGCATTTCAACCCGAACACCCATTACCTCAACCGGGTGGTAATTTTTCATTAAAAATTATTTAGCGCGGTGCAAGCCGGCGCGAACGAGTGAAGCATGCAATCTAATTGATAGTGATGCTAACTCACGTTCAACTTCTTCAGCCCGAGCCTTTGACTCAGAACCTTTTTGGCGAAGAAGTGGCGTTGTTACTTGTTCAACTAATCCAATTTCACGATCAGCGGCAGTTTTAAAAGCGCGAAGATGTCTTGCGCCAATACCAAAAGCTGAAATCTCTGCCACTGCCTTAGCAACTGCAAGGCCATCACTATCGTAATGTCGACCGCGAATTGTCACTAATCCATATGATTCAATCTCAGTTAGCTGCTCATCAGTTAGATTTGAAGCAGCCAGCATTTCAGATCTAGTAAGGCGTAGATCATTATCACTGGCAAACTGGTCAGCCGTTAATACGCCATCAGCTGCAGCAAGACGTGGGGTTGCAACTCCTCCAACTGCTTTTGCTGGTGTTAGGCCACGATCCATTGCATCTAAATTCTCTTTAATAACCTTAAGCGGCAAATACTGATCGCGTTGAGCAAGCAAAACAAAACGTAATCTTTCTAGATCATTAGTTGTAAATTTACGATATCCGCTTGGAGTTCGCTGCGGTTCAATTAATCCTTCAGATTCTAAAAAACGAATTTTAGAGATAGTAATATCAGAAAATTCGGCCCGAAGTCTGGTTAGAACTTCACCGATACTTAAATACGCTCGTGCTGGAACAGCCATTACTTATCCCCCACAAATAGAGTGAAATGGTACTTACCAATCTGAACTTCATCACCTGGGTTAATCTTTGATTCACGTACAGCAACTGCATTTATATATGTGCCATTTAAGCTTCCCAGGTCTTTAATTGAATAACCATCAGATTTAGAAACTAATGCGTGTGATCTGGAAACAGTAATATCATCTAGACATATCTCATTGTTAATATCTCTACCAATTTTAACTTCAGCACCATCTAGAAGATATCTGCCGCCAATTCCAGCACCTTTAAGCACCAAAAGAATTCCAACACCATTTGGCAGCTTGCTAACAACATCTTGTTGCTCATCCGACAATGATTTATATAGTTCATCAGTTCTAACTGATTCAGGAATAGCGCGTAATTGACGAAGATTAAGCGTTGAGGTTAGGTCATTTGGCGGTGTTACTTTGTCTGCCATCACTCCCCCAACCGTTATGACCTTCAACTATAGGCTGACACTATTGCCTGGCCGAAATATGGTCAAGCCGTTAGATTTTGATAATCCTGCGCAGAAAGCAGGGCTTCAGAGAGGGCAGCGCCTGGAATTTCAATCTCAGCAATCCAGCCCTCGCCATAAGGGTCAGCATTAATTACTTCAGGGTTTGACTCCAATTTCTTGTTAACTGCAACAACCTTGCCAGTAATTGGGGCATAGATTTCTGAAACCGATTTAGTTGATTCAACCTCACCGCAAACAGAGTTAGCAGTAACTAAAGAATCTGATTTTGGTAGCTGAATATAAACAATGTCACCTAATGCGCCTTGCGCAAAATCTGTAATACCAATTCGAAATTTGGTAGGAGTAATCTCCTGGACCCATTCATGCTCTTTGGTATAGCGCAGATCATCTGGAACTTTTGACATTATCTCCCCTTTTTAACTGCACCGTGCGATGTTAGACCTCGATAAAGGTATTGCAAGCCAGTGTAGAAGTATAGTGCCACTCCCCAAATAGCAAAGGCCCAACCTAAGATTGAACACCATGGACCGATTAAATTAGTATCTTTTAGTAGCAAGAATGGGAATGCATAGAGAAGATTAAATGTGGCAGCCTTACCTAGGTATGTAACCTCAAGAAATGGCATTTTCCGAATCTTTTGATAAATAACTACTAAAAGCAGAATCACGTCCCGAGCAATAATGGCGATCACAAGTGACCAGGGTAGATAATCTTTACTTGCTAAGGCCAAGATAACTGCGCCGATATATAGCCGGTCTACTGATGGATCAAATTTGGCGCCAAACTCAGAGGTTTGATTAAGCGCTCTAGCTATTTTGCCATCCAAATAATCAGTTACGCCACCAACTGCAATAACTATAAAACTAAGAACTGGTTTATCAGCAATTAGAAATAGATAGAGAAATAGTGGAACACCCAGCGCTCTAAGCAGAGTCAGCGCATTTGGAATATTAATCATTGTCACGATCCTTCAGTTTAACTGCAACCTCGATTGGAGTTCCATCAAAGCCAAACTCCTCTCGCAACCGCCTTTCAATAAATCTGCGGTAGGCAGTTTCAAGAAATCCCGTAGCGAAAACAACAAACTTTGGCGGACAAGTTCCAGCCTGGGTCGCAAATTTAATCTTAGGCTGCTTGCCAGAACGAACCGGCGGCGGATTTGCCCCTACCAATTCACCTAGGAATGCATTCAACTTTGCGGTTGGAATTCTCTTCTCCCAGTTTGTCAGGGCGGTCCTAAGAGCCGGAGCTAGACGATCTCGATGCCAGCCAGTTTTTGCTGAGAGGTTAACCCGCTGAGCCCAGGGGTATCGCTCAAGCTGGCGTTCAATCTCTTTATCTAAAACCAATTGCCGCTCTACATCTACTAAATCCCACTTATTCATTACTACTACTAATGCTTTACCAGCCTCATCTGCCATGCTGACGATTCGAATATCCTGCTCGGTTAAAATTTGGGAAGCGTCAAAAATAACTAATGCAACCTCTGCTCGTTCAAGTGCAATTTGAGTTCGAAGTGATGCGTAGTAATCAGTGCCGCTTGCTTGATGAGCTCTGCGACGAATTCCGGCGGTGTCGATAAATCTCCAAGTTGATCCACCAAATTCAATTAGCTCATCAACTGCATCTCTAGTGGTTCCTTCCGCATCATCTACTAAAACTCGTGGAGCTCCGGCTAAAACATTTAACAGACTTGATTTACCAACATTTGGCCGGCCAACTAGTGCAACTCTTCTGAAACCGTCATCTACCTGCTCAGAGCCAACCTCCGGAAGTTGAGCAATTAGTAAATCAAGTAAATCACCACTACCTCTACCGTGTAGCGCTGATACAAATCGGGGTTCACCTAAACCTAAATTCCATAATGCATAGCCATCTGCTTCATCCTCAGCGTTATCAATCTTGTTTGCAACCAAAATAACTTTTTTTCCGCTTTTGCGAAGTAAATCAACTAATGATTGATCTTCATCTAATGCACCGACCTGAACATCTACTACAAACATAACCAGGTCTGCTTCAGCAATCGCAGCTTCAGCACCTGCCGTAATCTTCTCGCTTATTCCCTCTGGTTTAACTTCCCAGCCTCCAGTGTCAATTAAGAAAAATCTGCGTCCATTCCACTCAGCTTCATACTTAACACGATCTCTAGTAACGCCAGGTGTATCTTCGACAATTGCTTCACGGCGACCAATCATTCGATTTACTAAAGTTGATTTACCAACATTGGGCCTGCCAATCACAGCAATTGTTGGTAATCCAATCAAATTTCTCTGCTTAAGCCATTTCCAAATTTGGTCTGTTACCTCTTGCAATGTCAATCTTGTTGAATCAATTACTGCCGCATCATCTGCTTGCATGAGAGGTGAAATTTTCCGTGTTGAATCAATCTCATCTCGGTTCGCTAATGATTTTCCAACCCCCTCAGAACCAATGTTTTCGCTCATTTCAAGCTCTCGTCGCTCAGCTCTAGTTGAAATATCTGCGTGAAGATAAATTTTTAATTGCGCATTTGGTGCAACTACTGTGCCAATATCCCTGCCCTCAACCACAATACCAATCGGAGCTTCAGCAATATATTTGCGCTGCATATCTAGTAGTATTTTTCTTACGCCAACCATTGAACTAATTTGGCTAACTAAATCATTAATTCTTTGAAATCTTATCTCCTCGGAAATATCTTTGCCATCAATATATACTTTTGGTTCAACTGGGTTTGTATCAAATGTAATCTCATGAGAAATTAATAAATTAATTACTTCCTCTTCCGCCTCTACTTTTTTATCTAACGCAAGGTAGGTAACAGCGCGATATAAAGCACCAGTATCTAAATAACTCCAGTTAGCACGAAGTGCAATTGCTTTTGCAGTTGATGATTTACCGGATCCGCTTGGACCATCTATTGCTAATACCAACCCTGACATGAGCGTAAGTCTATCTTTGCCAGTAAAGATATTTATCGATTTTTAGCTGGATGCACCTTAAAACCTAGTTTTTCTAAGTGATCAGAAAGTTTTGCGCAATCTGCGCTTGAAAGTGCCAGTGTGATTAAGCCAGTCTCCTGCCCTGGTGAGTGCTCAATACTTAAATCCTCAATATTTACAGCAGCTTTGGCACACTCATTAAAAATTCTCGCTAATTCACCAGGTTTATCATCAATCACAATTGGCAAAAATGAATACTCTCGAGCTTTAGCACCATGCTTACCAGGTATTTTTTCTTTTCCAGATTTGCCTTTAGTAAGAAAATCTCGCATCTTTTCAGCATTATTTTGAGATAAATTTTCTTGAACTGCTTCTAATTGCGAAACTAACTCAGAAATAATTGGAGTTAATCGCTCCCGATTCTCTAGAAGAATCTGACTCCATAACTTTGAATCAGCATCTGCTAACCGGGTTAAATCCCGTAAGCCTTGGCCTGATAAATTTAATTTTTCCTCTGAAATATTAAGTAAAGATGCAGCTAGTGCGGTACTTAATATCTGTGGAATATGGGAAATTTTTGCAACTATCTCATCATGTTCAGAGGCACTCATCCAATACAAACTTCCGCCACAAATTGAGATTAACTCCGAAGCAATCTCCTTAGCTTTTTTACTACTCTTATTCTCATCAATAGCTATCCAAGCCCGACCAGTGAAAAGATCAGCTCTGGCACTTTGCGCACCACTCATCTCCCGTCCTGCCATTGGATGTAGTGAAACAAAATTTGCAGCATTATCTGATAATGCTGCAACCTTAAGTAGAAGATCAGACTTTACGCTAGCTAAATCACAAACAATCGATGATTGGTTTGCATTCAATTGTTTAATAACTTCACTTTGATTAACATCGATTGACACTGCAACAATAATTAAATCTGGAGTGGATATTGGCGCGCTTTTAACTAAATCCTGAGCTAATTTGGCGGTGTTAGGGTCAATATCGACCATCTCAACATTTATGCCCGCAGCTTTTAGGCATAACCCAATTGAGGTGCCGATCAAGCCTGAGCCAACAATGCGTACTGAGCTAATCATTTAAGTTATTGCGCTAAATCTTTACGTAATACCGCAGCACCTCGAAGGTAAACATGCTTTATATCGGCTAAATCTCGGTCTAGGTGGGCATGCAAAAGCACTCTAACTACCTTTGGCAGTGAACCCTTTACATCTATCTCAACAGCGCAAAGCAGCGGCACACTCCCTAGCCCAATTTTTCGAGCAGCCACAGCAGGAAACTCAGAGGTTAGATCCGGAGTGGAGGTAAGGATGATTGAGATTAGATCCTCAGTTTTAACGCCATTGGCTGAGAGCATTTCAGAGAGCAACTGACTGACGGCATCGATCATCTCCGCAGATGAGTCTGCCTCTAGCTGGGTAGCTCCCCTGATTCCTCGCACGCGCATTTAGCAATAGTACCGACTCATATCTCATTGATGATTGAGGTTAAATCATTAAATATAGATGTCGCTTTATTGTGAAACAGAGATATTAAAAAACGATTTATAGAGAAATACCTTTTTAGGTTAACCACCCAAATATCAATATATTGATTTATCGGTCATAACTGAAGCGTTAGAAAGTCGATTTATAGGTATTAGAAGAGGGACTATAAAATAGATTTATCGATAAATAGATTCAAGGAAAATCGGTTTATTTATTTAACTTTAAAAGAGTAAACAGATTTGTCATTTCTTGTGAATTTAACACCCTATGCCGCCCAGGCTTCATGTCCCCAAGATTAATCGGCCCGAAGTCTAGGCGAATCAGCCTAAGCACCTTAAGGCCGAGAGATTCGATCAACCGCCGGATAATGTGAAAGCGACCCTCATGGATTGTTATCTCTACCCAGTGGTGGTTCTTACTAACCGCTCTGGCATGGACAACCTTCATAGCTCGAGCCAATCCATCTTCAAGTCTTACCCCCTGTAAAAGCTGGTCAGACATCTGCTTATTAAACTCCCCTTCAACCTCAACTAAATATCGCTTTTCTAAACCATAAGAAGGATGAGTTGCTCGATGAGCAAGATCGCCATCATTAGTTAGCAGGATAATTCCTTCTGAATCCTTATCTAATCTGCCAACGTGGTAAAGCCGGTCTTTTCGATCTTTAAAATAGTCACCTAAATTAGCTCGACCTTCTGGATCTGACATGGTTGAAATAATGCCTGCTGGTTTATGAAAGGCAAGGTAAGTCTTAGACTTATTTATACTTAAACTCTCACCATCGACTTTAACGTCATTAATTTCCGGATCATACTTACCACCAAGCTCAATAATGATTTCGCCATCAACACTTACGCGACCTTCAAGAATTAATTGATCGGCAGCACGCCTACTGGCAATGCCAGCATCAGCAATAATTTTATTTAAACGAGAAAGGCTCACGCATAAGTTTAGCGTGATGTGAAGTAATTAAGAAATATTTTAGTTACTCAGTTAAAGTTGAAAGCAACTCATCCAAACCATCGATATCAGGCAGGAATGGGGCTAATGCGGGTAGATCAGAGATGGAGTTAAGACCTAACTTCTCAAGGAAGAATGAGGTTGTTTGATACAAAATTGCGCCTGACTCCCCTTCAACGCCGGCTTCTTCAACCAAACCTCGATTAACTAGAGTCTTCATTACCGCTTCAACATTTACTCCGCGAATTGCAGAGACCCTTGCCCGTGATACCGGCTGCCGGTAAGCAATCACCGCAAGTGTTTCAAGTGCTGCTTGCGTAAGGCGAGCTTGCTGGCCATCTAGAACAAATTTTTCAACTAAAGGCGCCATCTCTGGATGACTGTAGTAACGCCAGCCGCCGGAAACCTGACGTAATTCAAAACCACGTTGCTCAGCTTCGTACTTTGCCGCTAAGGATGTGAGAGCTGTGATGATCTCCTCCGTTGGAACCTCGATGATTTGGGCTAAAACAAGCTCAGTTACCGGCTCATCAACCACCATCAGGATCGCCTCTAGGCAACGCTGTAGTTCAACTTCAGACATTATCGGCCTCATCTATTGTTTGTACTGGAACATCAAACTCATCACTAACTCTAATCTCACCATGGGCAGTTCCAATCCAAGTTATTTGAAGTTCACCCAAGGAAACCATCTGCTCAAACCGCACAACTCCTTCGCGATATAACTCAAGCAAAGATAAGAACCTAGCCACAACTACCAATGTCGAGTCTGTATCTGCGATTAAAGCCCTAAATGTGACACGACCGGCACGCCGTAGGTGCTCCACAACCTTAGCTGCCTGCTCGGCTACGCTTACCAGAGGTTGATGTAGGTGGTCGATGTTAAAGGTGGGCGCAGTTTTCGGGGTTAAAACTCGATTAGCAATTGCGGCAAATCTTTGAGCACCAACACCAATTAAAACTTCTGGTAGCAATTGTGCGAAGTGAGGCTCTAGCGCCACTAACCTGGCAAAGGATTTCTCTTCGCGATCAATTCGGTCAGAAAAGATTGCTGCGATCTCTTTAAATGCTCGGTACTGAAGTAATCTAGCAAATAGAAGATCTCTTGCTTCAAGAAGTGCAAGGTCTGCTTCATCATCAATCTCCCCTGATGGCAGAAGTTTTGCTGCCTTTAAATCTAAAAGCGTGGCAGCAACAACTAGGAACTCAGTAGTTTTATCTAAATCCCAGCCATTTTCACTGTTTTCAAGCTGTTTTATATATGAAATGAACTCATCAGTTACTGCGCCAAGTGCAATCTCGGTGATATCCATCTTGTGGCGAGAGATAAGTTGAAGCAAAAGATCAAACGGGCCATCAAAATTTGCTAAGTGCAGGGAGAATCCAGCCACGCGGCCATCGGTAATCGAGGCAGCAGGCACCGCAGCGGTCGATAAATTTTCTTGCGACATGCGCACAAGATACTTCACACATCCTTGCCTTTGCACTTGCCCCACCGTAGGTTGCGGTCATGGCAAAAAACGCTAGAAAGACTTCTCTCTATAACGCTAAATCGACAAACAAGCATGCCCTTTCTCGTGCGCGAGAAGAAGGCTTAGCAACTACCTCTGATGTACTGGGTAAAAAACTTCAGAATTTTCCAGAACCAAACCGGACTCCGGAAGCTGGCAACGCCAGAGTTATCTCAGTAGTAAATCAAAAGGGTGGCGTTGGTAAAACTACGACCGCAATTAACTTAGGTGCTGCCTTAGCTGAGGTTGGCCGCCGGGTACTACTAATTGATTTTGATTCCCAAGCCTCTATGACAACCGGTCTTGGTATTAAAGGAACAGCACTGCGCGAGCAGTATGGATCTATCTGGTATTTGTTAAATGACTCTGAAGCAAAGCTAGAAGATTTTATTCTTAAATCCTCAACCCCAGGTCTTGATTTCATTAGAGGCCATGAAGATTTAGCAGCTGCTGAAGCCGCTTTCGTATCTGAAATTGCGAAAGAACATAAGCTTCGTAAATTATTAGCACCAGTGTTAGATAAATACGATGTAATTTTAATTGATTGCTCTCCATCGCTCGGAACATTAACTGTTAATGCACTTACCGCTTCAAATGGCGTAATTATCCCGATGGAGTGTGAGTACTTTGCAGTTCTTGGTCTTTCACTTGTGAAAAAGACAATTCAAAAGATCAAAGAAAACACTAATCCAGAGCTAGAAATTCTAGGTATTTTGGCAACAATGTTTGAGAAGAAAACAAGTCACTCCCGTGAGGTTTTAGAGCTCATTGATAAAGAGTTTCCTGATGAAGTCTTTGACACAATTATTTCCCGAACTGTTAGATTCTCAGAATCTACTGTTGCCGGCTTGCCAGTAACAGCTTATGCAAGTAGTAGTAGTGGCTCAGCTTCATATCGTCGCTTGGCTAGAGAGTTAATCGCAAGAGGAGGATCTAAATGAGTCGTCGCGTAAGTTTGCCTGGAGCAGATGAGTTATTTAGAAATACTGCCACACTAAGTGCGGTACCTTCTCAACGAGAAAACTCAGAGGAGATAACACAGGCACCAGTTGCTGCTGCAACGCCAAAGAATTCAGTTCGCCAAACTCCAAGAAGAAGAGTTAATGCATTTGATCGTGCACCTTCTGGCAGAGAAAAACATGATGAGAAAATAACGGTTTATCTCTCCCCTGATGAACTTTATGATTTAGATCAAGCCCGTCTTGCTCTTCGTGGAGATCTTGGTTTAGCAGTTGATCGAGGCAGAATTGTTAGAGAATCACTTTCAATAATTATTGCCGATCTTGAAGCAAAGGGTGATCAAAGTATTATTGCTCGCAGATTGCGTGGACGGTAAAAC
>Ga0209400_1002575_pt1 | contig 13670 bp, 14 predicted proteins | sample M_130807_EF_Meta_FD_187313 | JGI IMG/M metagenome (GOLD analysis project Ga0209400, IMG submission 187313) | Freshwater microbial communities from Lake Montjoie, Canada to study carbon cycling - M_130807_EF_MetaG (SPAdes) (version 2) | ecosystem: Environmental > Aquatic > Freshwater > Lake... | reverse complement strand
CTTCACTTCTTGGCTGCAGGATTCTTATTCTTCTTTGTCGTAATTGGAATTGATCCAAATCCTCGCAAGATTCCATACTTAGTGCAGATCGTTGTGCTCTTTGCTGCCATGAGTATTCATGCATTTTTCTCGATTGCATTGATGTCTACAACTACTCTGATTGACAAGGGTTACTTTGCCTCCCTGCAAACCCCTTGGCTGACAGATTTATTAGCAGACCAAAAGCTTGGCGCTTCGATTGGTTGGGCAATGGGCGAAATCCCAATTTTGATGGCATTAGTTGCAACTTTTATCAATTGGCGCAGAGAAGACGCCCGCGAAGCCAAGCGGATTGATCGCAATACCGTGCGGCAAGCAGCCATGGGGCAGCCGGATGAGTTAGCAAACTATAATCAGTACCTACAAAAGCTGGCACAACGCGATAAGAATGAGTCCTAATGGAAAACCTATTTGATCTACCGTCTGAGTACAAAGAGCTTCGTGCGAGCGTTCGTGCCTTGTCGGAAAAAGAGATTGCACCTCACTCCCAGGCTGTTGATGAAGATCATCGCTTTCCACAAGAGGCAAAAGTCGCTCTCATCAAAAATGGTTTATATGCAGCTCATGTTCCAACTGAATTTGGCGGCGATGGTGCAGATGCGCTTGCAACTGTCTTAATTATCGAAGAAGTAGCGCGCGCATGTGGCTCCTCATCACTAATCCCTGCAGTCAACAAATTAGGTTCTATGCCATTGATTTTGGGTGGCAACGAAGAGCAAAAGAAGCGTTGGTTGCCTCGCTTAGTAAAAGGTGAAGGGTTTTCATACTGTCTTTCTGAATCTGAAGCTGGATCAGATGCATCTGCAATGCGCACCAAAGTTGAACGAACAGGTGATGGCTGGGTCCTAAACGGTAGTAAAAAATGGATTACTAATGCTGGTGAGTCAGAGTTATATTCAGTTGTTGCGCAAAGTGATCCTTCCCTTGGAACAAAGGGTATAACAGCTTTCGTAGTTGAAAAATCAGATCCTGGTGTTTCTTTTGGTGCTCCAGAAAAGAAAATGGGAATGCGCGGTTCTCCAACCCGAGAAGTTTATTTTGACAATGTTCAACTATCCGATGATCGCCGAATTAGCGAAGTAGGACAAGGTTTTGCTTTGGCTATGAACACCCTTGATCACACGCGCATCACAATTGCTGCACAAGCAATCGGACTTGCACAAGGTGCATTTGATGTTGCAACAAAGTATGCCCACGAGCGTCATCAATTTGGCAAGCCAATCTTTGACTTTCAAGCAATTCAATTTATGTTGGCAGATATGGCAATGAATATTGAAGCAGCCCGTCTTCTTACCTACTCAGCTGCAATAAAGAGCGAAAATAATGAAAAAGATCTTCGCTTCTTTTCAGCAGCCAGTAAGTGTTTTGCAAGTGATATAGCGATGAAGGTAACCCAAGATGCTATTCAAGTACTTGGTGGATATGGATATGTCACTGATTACCCGGTAGAGCGCATGATGCGTGATACAAAGTTGACTCAGATCTACGAGGGCACAAACCAGATTCAGCGCATTGTTATGGCGCGTAATTTACCTAACGGTTAAATCGCACAACAATCGAAGGCGAAGCAGCTGCATCTAAAGGGATGTCATGTGCTTCATGAGGCAACTCTTCACTATTTAATTCACCGGCATATACCAATCCAATTTTCCACGCCGCTAAATGCGGTAGTGCCCGATCGTAATAACCCCCACCTTGCCCCAGTCGATAACCAGATTGATCAATACGTAGTGCGGGAACAATCACAACAGAAATCTGTGAGAGATCTGTTAATGCATCACCAAGAGGTTCCAGAATCTTTTTTCTAGTGATTAACTGGTTGGGGTCACCATTCCATTTCACCCATTCCAAGTGATCACCATTAATCCGAGGTAGTACTAGGGTTTTTCCATCCCGCAGAAATGCTTCATTGATTTCAACTGTACTTGGCTCAAAATCGTAGGAGACATACGAGGCGATGGTCGAAGCTGAGGCGATTTCTGGTGCTTTTAAGATGACATTGAAGTTACAGGGGATGAATTTCTGAGAACGCTCGCGACGGGCCCGATCGCGCAATGCAATCTTCTGATCTGTCATTTAAATCTCCCGCTAAATCCCAAAGAATAAACTGTTCAACAAGTAGGGTGTGATTATGTCAGAACACACACGAGTAGATGAGTTTCTTACCTCCTTACTCGCCATCTGCAAACCGCTTGAACCTTTTGAAATGCCATTGCTCGACGCGCATGGAGCCACCCTTGCCGAAGATATTTACGCTGGGGAGCGTTTAGTTCTTCGTGCCGGTACCCGAATTCGCTCTACTCAAATTGGATTAGCAGCATCAATTGGCCGAGATCATCTTCCAACTCGGCCCCATCCACGCGTTGTAGTTCTTTCAGCTGGTCCTGATTTAGTTGAGCCAGGTCAGCCTTTAAATAATGCTAGTGATGAGTATGAAACAAATTCTTGGCTACTAACTACCGCCGTCCGTGAAGTTGGAGCTGTTGCATATCGCGTTCATTCAATTCCAGATGATGAAGAGCAGTTACAGAAGGTTATTGAAGATCAATTGGTACGGGCAGATTTAATTATCATTAGTGGCGAACGCAGAGATGATTCATTTGATTTAATCACTCGCACACTTACCGGCCTTGGAAACATAACAACTGTTGATCTGGCTATCGAGGCAAGTGGTCGCCATAACTTTGGAACAATTGGTCCGGATAACACACCAGTTGTGACTCTTCCAGGTGATCCGATCGCTGCATATATTTCATTTGAACTTTTTGTTCGACCGATGATTCGGACAATGTTGGGTGCAGCAACAATTCACCGCCCATCTGTAAAAGCGGCGCTTGAAAAACCAATTGAATCTGCTGCTGGAATGCGTTCATATATTCGCGCGATCTTGGCTGATGATGGCAAATCTGTCACACCACTAGCTGATCAAGATGAACAATCAACCTTGTCTGATGCCAATGCATTTATTGCTATTGCCGAGACAGAGACATCAATAAACACAGGCGATCAGGTCACCGTTGTAGTTCTTGAGCGCCGATATATATAGCGCTATGAATACCGGCTGGCCTGTACTTTTGAAAAACGAAGAGATTTTTTTAAGGCCGTTACGTTTTCGAGATCGCACAAGTTGGAATCAAGTACGAGCAGAAAATCGTGAGTGGCTCTCACCGTGGGAGGCAACAATCCCTGCGATTAGTGAGGATAGCTACAAAGAGCTTCCCTCATATTATGAAATGGTCAAGATTCTCAATCATGAAGCACGCAATGGTCGCTCATTTTCCTTTGCAATCTGGCATGGCAATAACTTGATTGGCCAAATATCCCTAGGTGGAGTGATCTATGGTGCGATGCGCGGGGGCCACATTGGATATTGGATTGATCGTGATTTTGCCAATCGCGGATATACAACTGCGGCGGTTGAAATGCTTACGCAGTACGCATTCGAGGTTCTTAAACTACATCGCGTTGAGATTAATCTGCGACCAGAAAATGCCTCAAGTCGCCGGGTAGCTGAAAAAGCAGGCTTTGTTTTCGAAGGGGATCGACCTCGATACCTGCACATCGATGGTCAATGGCGAGATCACATCTGTTTTGTTAAAGAAAATTCTGCGATTAAGTAGCACTGAAATCCCATAAAAGTATCACCCCTTCCTTTAGATTTATCCATCATGACTTCGGGACTTATCTATATTGCGATCATCGGTATGTGGGTCGCTTATTTTGCACCCCGTTGGATTCATGACCGCAATGAGTTCTCAGGAAAATCAGTTGAACGTTTTAAGAGCGCTCTTCGTGTAGTCGCAAATCAATCTCCACAAACTTCAACAAGTACTGGAGCTATCGATATTGATCTTGATCGTGAAGCAAAGATTCGTCAACGCCTTTTACGTCGCAGGATTACATTTGCAGTGATCGCTTTTTCACTCATCACAACAGTTATAGGTGGAATTATGAATACGATGCCATTTATTTATGCCGCGGTTCCGATATCTGCGATGTTGATTTATGTCGCAAATGTTCGGAGACATGTAATTGCTGATCAATTACACAAGCGACGCGTTACGCAGTTGCATCGCCGAAGTGCTGGTGTCTCTGCAACAAATTTGACTGAAGTTGTTAACCCAAAACCAAATACAGAACATTGGATTCCTTTGTCAGAGCGCGAACTCAAGGGTGTTGTTATATTGCCTAAGGGGACTGCTGCTGTTCGAAACGCTTGGGAACCAACAGAAGTACCAGTTCCAACTTATGTAAATGCACCTAAGGCTGTCACCGCAAAGCGTGTAATTGATCTGACAACTCCTGGCCAATGGAGTGAAGATCAAGAACGTCTTGAGCGTGAAGCACTTGCTGCAGCCTCACCATCTCGTGATGAAATCTTCGATCAACAGTTAGCCGATGAAGCCGTTGAGCGATTGAATCAAGCTCGCGCAGCTAACGAGTAATTAGATCCACGAGTTAAACCACATACGAAGATCCCAATCTTCGTATGTAATTACTTGTCCTGTAAACAATGGGAAGAAGAATAGAAAACACAGCAGTATCAGTGCAAATATTCCACCCACAATTGATTGAGAAATAACTGGCTTTAAATCACTGCTGAGTACTAATTTGGCGCAATGCACGATAGCTATAATCAAAAATGGCTCAATGATGATCGCATAGAAAGAGAAAACTGTGCGCTGCTGCATTGCAAACCAGGGTAAATAGCCTGCTGCAAGACCAAGAACGACAAGGTTTGCTGCAGCGTCAACGCGATGATTGATCAATGACCTAATCCAATAGCCAACAACAACTGCAATTGCAATTGTTCCCACCCACCACAAAATTGGTGTTCCTAATGCAAGGACTTCTTGTGCGCAATTATCTGTCGAACATCCATCTGGCGAGGCATAAAAGAATGAAGTTGGTCTACCCATTATTAGCCAACTCCAGGGATTTGCTTGATAAGGATGTGTGGTCGTTAAACCAGTATGGAAGTTAAGCATCTCTGAGTGATAGTGAAGCCACGAAGCCAATGGATTGCTTGACCATTGACGGCTCCAACCACGATCAGAGATAAACCAACCCGACCATGTCAGCGCATATACAAACACTGGCAACAATCCATACTGCACAAATTTTGCAGCAATAGGTTTCAAGGATTTTCTAATGTCCTTCTCAATCAAAATTCGATAAACAGCTACTAAACCAATTATGGCAACAAAATAGATGGCACTCCATTTACAGCCAATTGCCAATCCAAATGCAACACCTGCCCAGATGTGTCTATTTCGATGCCAGAGCAGAACGCCAATTAATGTGAAAAACGTTAAGAACAAATCTAAAAGTGCAGTACGAGAATGTACTAGTAACAATCCATCTAGTGACATTAGTGCTGCACCTAGGGCGGTCAAGAGTGGTGAATAAAAGAGAACATGCACCAATCGAGCAAAGACTAGAATCAAAAGGGTTCCAAAGAGTGCAGAAGCAAATCGCCATCCAAATTCACTGTCACCAAATACCTGGATGCCACTTGCTATCAGCCACTTACCAACCGGGGGGTGAACGATAAATTCTGGATTTGAACCATTAACTTCAACGCCATATTTCAAAAGGTCGCGTGCACCATCGACGTAATAAACCTCATCAAATACAAGCCCCTTAGGTGATCCAAGATTGAAGATGCGCAGCACAAAAGATGCAAGTGCAATCAGGATCGGAGCAATGGCGGCCATAGGACAAGAGTATGGGCGTTTGCTCACAATTACTGAGAGGATTAGCCCATGACGCTTATCTTGGCAGCTACCCCATTGGGAAATCCTGGGGATGCCAGCCCCCGATTGAAAAGCGCGATTGAAAACGCCTCGATAATTGCAGCAGAGGACTCTCGTCGTTTCCATCGTTTGTGCGCAGATATTGAAGTTACCTTCACCGCTCGAGTCCTATCTTTTTTTGAAGGAAATGAAATCGATCGCACCCGCGAATTGATCTTAGAACTTAAAAGTGGTGCAACAGTTTTGGTTGTATCAGATGCCGGAATGCCAACAATTAGCGATCCAGGTTTTCGATTAATGCGAGATGCTATTGCTGAAGGAATAGAAGTTTCAGTTATACCGGGACCAAGTGCGGTCACGATGTCAGTTGCTTTATCTGGATTACCCACAGATCGTTTTTCATTTGAGGGCTTTCCCCCACGCACAGCTGGTGCACGAGTAGCAGCATTTGAAAAACTCAGATTTGAAGAGCGAACCATGGTCTTCTTTGAAGCGCCACATCGATTAGCTGATTCACTTGTTGATGCAGTCGCTGTCTTTGGTGTAGATCGGCTTGGTGCAATTTGTCGTGAAATGACAAAACGCTACGAAGAAACAATTCGCGGCAATCTTGGTGAGCTTTCTGCATGGGCATCAACCAATGAAGTCCTTGGTGAAATTACTCTTGTCATTGCCGGGGCTGCCACTGATTCAGCATCGTTGACTGCGGCAGACATGGTGGGCCGAGTGCGCGAATTCGAGGCAGCCGGAATGGATCGAAAATCTGCCATTGCAACCGTTGCCGAAGAGTTTGGCATTGCAAAGCGGCTTGTTTATGCCGCAGTCGTTGATGCCAATAAGATGAGCCAGTGACTAAGTCTTTCTACCTAACGACGCCGATTTATTACGTCAACGATGCCCCTCATATTGGGCATGCCTACACAACCGTTGCGGGCGATGTTTTGACCCGTTGGCATCGTCAAAAGGGTGAATCGGTCTGGTTTCTTACAGGCACTGATGAACACGGACAGAAAGTCATGCGCACTGCAGAACAGAACAATGTTGCTCCACAAGTGTGGGTCGATAAATTAGTGCAAGAGGCTTGGAAGCCAAACTGGGAACATCTCAACATTGCTAATGATGATTTCATTCGGACTACTGAAAAGCGCCATACCGAGCGGGTTCAAAAGTTTTTACAATCTCTCAAAGACTCTGGCCATATTTATGCTGGTAAGTATGAAGGTCCTTATTGCGTTGGTTGCGAAGAGTTTAAGCTTCCAGGTGATTTGATTGAAATCGATGGCGCTAAGTGCTGTCCGATTCACAGCAAGCCCATCGAACTTGTTAATGAAAATAATTGGTTCTTTAGGTTGTCTGCTTTTGTTGAACCACTACTTGCCCACTACAAAAACAATCCTGATGCATGCCAACCAGAAAGTGCTCGCAACGAAGTCGTCTCTTTCTTGGAAGGTGGGGTTTCAGACCTTTCCATTTCTCGTTCAACATTTGATTGGGGTATTCCAGTTCCGTGGGATACAGATCAAGTTGTCTACGTTTGGTTTGACGCGCTGCTTAACTATGCAACTGCCGTTGGATTAACAGATGCATCAGATTCTGATGGTGGCAAGAAGTTTGCTCAAACATGGCCTGCAGATGTGCACTTAGTGGGCAAAGATATTTTGCGCTTCCATGCAGTTATTTGGCCAGCAATGTTGATGGCCGCAGGTCTAGATGTTCCAAAGAAAGTATTTGCACACGGCTGGCTACTAGTCGGTGGCGAAAAGATGAGTAAGAGCAAGCTGACTGGTATTGCCCCCAAGGACATAACGGATCACTTTGGTATCGATGCATTTCGTTACTATTTCTTGCGCGCAATTCCTTTTGGCACAGATGGTTCTTTCTCTTGGGAAGACATGAGCGCCCGCTACACATCTGAGCTAGCAAATGACTTTGGAAACCTTGCTTCTCGCAGCGCAGCAATGGTTGAAAAGTACTGCGCAGGTGTCTTGCCTGCTGTTAGTCATGATGCAGGACTTGAAGCAGCGCTAACTGATGTGCGCACTTGATTTCCAAGGTGGAATTTTGGCAATTATGGATTTCTGCAAGCAAGTTAATGGTTATCTAACTGTGAAAGAGCCTTGGATTCTTGCCAAAGATCCCGCCAATCAAGCCCAGCTGGAAGAGATTTTGTATAACACCGCTGAATCACTTCGGGCACTTGCTGTTTTGCTGCACCCGGTCATGCCACAAACATGTGAAATCTTGTGGCAAAGCCTTGGCGCGCAGAGCGCACTCGGTGACTTAGGTGCACAAAAGATTTCAGATGTGGCTATCTGGGGACAGTTGCCTGCAGGTGCAACTGTTACCAAGACTCCAGTGTTGTTCCCGCGACTAGAAACTCCTGCCTAAACACCAATGGCTGATCGCCACAATCGCGATATCGATAGACCTCGCGCGCCATTGCCGAAAGCACTTCCGGTTCCAACAGTTGATTCCCATGCACACATGGAGATCGTTACCGATGCCGCCTTTGATTCACAAGAGGTAGCAGATGTCATTGCTGAAGCGAAGTCGGTTAATGTTGATCGTATTGTGCAGGTGGGTTATTCAGCAGAACAATCCAAATGGTGTGTTGGGGCGGCAGAAAAGTGGAACACATCAGTTCTTGCAGCCGTTGCACTACATCCCAACGAAGCACCAGTTGTTGCCGACCTAGAGGCTGATTTAAAAATTATCGAAGAGTTGGCCCAGCACCCACGCGTTCGTGCAATCGGTGAAACAGGTCTTGACTACTTCCGTACTCCACCTGAACTTCGAAAGCGCCAGCAGGACTCCTTTAAGTGGCACATTGAGTTAGCCAAGAAAACAAATAAAGCGCTAGTAATTCATGATCGTGATTCACACGATGATGTCTTGTCGGTATTGCTTGAAGTCGGCGCTCCAGAAAAGACTGTCTTTCATTGCTTTTCAGGTGATGTGGAGATGGCAAAAACCTGTATTGAACGCGGCTACATCCTCTCCTTTGCACATTGACCTTTAAAAATGCTCCAGCTTTAAGAGATGCGGTAAAGCTTGTGCCCATCGATCAATTGCTGGTTGAAACAGACTCACCTTTCTTATCTCCCGCCCCTCACCGCGGTGCGAGTAACACACCTGCGCAGATTGCAACAATTGTGCGAGCCATGGCAATAGAGCGAGATCAAGATCTGGCAGAGCTGGCAACAGGTTTAAGTCTTAATGCAGAACGAATTTTTGGATCTTTTGCATCATGACATTGCTAGGTGCGGCACAAATCCGCGAGTTGGCTGCACAGTTAGATTTAAAGCCATCAAAGTCTTTGGGTCAAAACTTTGTTATTGACTCAAATGTGTGCACAAAGATTGTTCGCACAGCAGGTGTTACAAGTGATGACATTGCCTTGGAAATCGGACCTGGTCTTGGATCACTAACACTTGCGATGTTAGAGGTTGCACAATCTGTTATCGCAGTTGAAATTGACTCCCGCCTTGCACAACAACTACCTATAACAGTGGCGCAGCATTTCGAGCATCCAGAAAACTTAACAGTTATCAATATGGATGCTCTAGCGGTCAATGAGCTACCAGTTGCGCCAACTGTTTTAGTGGCAAACTTGCCATATAACGTTTCCGTCCCCGTCCTGCTTCACTTGCTTGAGAAATTTCCAACCCTTCGCACCGGTGTTGTCATGGTGCAAGCCGAAGTTGCAGATCGCTTGGCGGCAAAACCTGGTGGTAAGGAGTACGGAATCCCAAGTGTGAAAGCTGCATGGTGGGCCGATGTGAAAAATGTAGGAACTGTTTCTAGGTCGATCTTTTGGCCAGCCCCCAATGTTGATTCAAAGTTAGTGGGATTTACGAGGCGCGAAACAGCAGGTAGCGAGGAATCTCGCGCGAAAGTCTTCACGATAATTGATGCAGCCTTTGCCCAACGTCGAAAGATGCTGCGATCGGCCCTTTCTAGCCTGTATGGATCATCATCTGCTGCTGAAGCAATTTTGATCAAAGCCGGAATAGATCCAACACTTCGTGGCGAAGCTTTACAGGTTGAATCTTTTTGCAAGATTGCAGCCGTTGCGCCTGACATTTTCTAATTGCAGTTATAGGGTCACCGCATGCCAGTAAAAAGTGTGACCGTGCGCGTACCTGCAAAGGTCAACCTTCAATTATCTGTTGGGCCCAAAGAGGCTGATGGCTATCACAACTTGGTCTCTGTTTTTCAAGCAATTTCAATCTTTGATGATGTGACAATCAAGTTGACCGAACCAGGCGCGGGATTAACAATTGCAATTTCTGGCGAGCAAACACATGGTGTTCCGGCCGATGCAAATAATCTGGCAGCAAAAGCTGTGGCACTTATTTCAAAAGAGTATGACTTAACAGTTGACGCGCACATTGAGATTAAAAAATCTATTCCCGTTGCAGGCGGCATGGCAGGTGGCAGTGCAGATGCTGCGGCGACAATTGTTGGTATTGACTACCTTTACTCACTCGGAATGTCTCGCGAAGAGATGGTTGAAATAGCAGCACAACTTGGTAGCGATGTTCCATTTATGCTCAGCGGTGGAACTGCAATTGGCACAGGACACGGCGATCAATTGACCGCGGCACTATCACGCGGCACCTATCACTGGGTCCTTGCCCTCTCTACACATGGATTATCAACACCTGCTGTTTATGCCGAGTGTGATCGCTTGCGCGCTGAACTTGAAATCATCCAACCTCAAACCAATGAGGGATTAATGCAGGCGCTTTTGGCAGCTGATCCTCCAGCTGTCGGCAAATCACTTGTTAATGATTTACAAGCTGCGGCATGTTCATTACGCCCAGCTCTGCGCTTAGTTTTAGATGTTGGTCAGGAATACGGCGCACTTGGTGCAATCGTTTCTGGCTCAGGCCCAACCGTTGCATTCTTGGTTGCAGATGTTGATGCGGGCCTTGATTTAACGGTCGCACTAACGGCTAGCGGGGTAGTGGGCAGCGTTGTGCGGGCATATGGTCCCGTGGCTGGGGCGAAAGTAATCTCCTAATAGGGCGTTCCGCCATTGTGTAGTGGCTAGCACATGGGCCTTTGAAGCCCAGGGTCCAGGATCGATACCTGGTGGCGGAGCCACCGATAGACTTCATTTGTGACCGTACAAACCGTGATCGTCCTAGCCGCAGGCGAAGGCACACGCATGAAGTCGGCAACTCCCAAGGTTTTACACAGCGTTGCAGGACGTTCTCTACTTGGACATGTTCTTCACGCAGTTGATCACCTAAATCCCACTGAACTTCGAATCGTTGTTGGTTCAGGTCGCGAAGCAGTTGAAGCACACATCGCACAGATTGAACCAAAAGCGAGAACAGTTTTCCAAGAACACCGGGGTGGCACGGGACATGCGGCGCAGTTAGCGCTCGCAGGCACAGCACCTAAAGGAACAGTCTTAGTTTTATCTGGAGACACACCACTTCTATCTGGTGATTCGTTAGCACAGTTTGTAGCAGCACATACGGAAGGAAAGTTCGCCGCATCTGTATTAACGGCAGAGCATCCAGAACCAACTGGATACGGGCGCATTATTCGAGACGATAGCGACGAGCTATTGCGCATTGTTGAAGAAAAAGATGCAACCGATGATGAAAAGTTTATCTATGAAATTAACAGTGGTGTGTATGCATTTGATGGCGAAAAGCTTGCTGCCTCAATAGGCAAGTTAACAAATGCAAATGCACAAGGGGAGCTGTATTTAACTGATGTCATCGGGATCTTAAAGTCATCAGGTGAATCAATTGCTGCAATTATGATTGATGATTTTAGTGAAACTCTTGGGGTTAATGATCGCGTGCAATTGGCAGAGAGTGCGGCCATGCTTCGAGACCGCATCAATGATCAATGGATGCATGCTGGTGTCACAATTGTTGATCCAACGACTACCTGGATTGATGCAACAGTTGAACTTTCACAAGATGTAACCCTGCATCCTGGAACCGCCCTTCTTGGATCCACCAAGGTCGCAACAGGGGCTGTTATTGGACCTCGCACAACCCTGACAGATTGTGTTGTTAAAGAAGGTGCCATAGTCCTTGAGTCAATCGCCATCCAAACAGTTATCGGCGCAGGTGCCACAGTGGGCCCATTTACCTATTTGCGAGCAGGAACAGAACTAGGCAATGCAAGTAAAGCCGGTGCATTTGTTGAAATGAAGAATGCTGTTGTCGGAACTGGTTCAAAGGTTCCACATCTGTCATATGTTGGCGATGCAACAATCGGTGAGGGTAGCAATATTGGTGCTGCAACTATCTTTGTTAATTACGATGGCGCTGAAAAGCATCACACCACAGTGGGCGATCAGGTCCGAATTGGCAGCGACACAATGCTTGTGGCACCGGTAACTATTGGAGATGGTGCCTATACAGCAGCTGGCTCAGTTATAACTGAAGATGTGCCGGCAGGAGCAATTGGTGTTGGCCGAGCAAAGCAAAGAAATGTATTAGATTGGGTACTGCGCAAGCGCCCAGGAAGTAAATCCGCACAAGCCGCCGAAGCAAGTACGAAGAAGGGCTAGATACATGAGCGAGATCCGTTTATCTTCTGAAAAGAGATTGCGCCTATTTGCAGGCCGCGGATTTCCTGAGCTAGCCGATGAAGTGGCCGCCGAACTTGGAATTCCATTAACCCCAACATCTGCCTATGACTTTGCAAATGGCGAAATCTTTGTTCGCTTCGAAGAATCAGTTCGTGGTTGCGATGCATTTGTAATTCAAAGCCACACCACACCAGTTAACAAGCACATCATGGAACAGTTGATCATGGTTGATGCTTTGAAGCGCGCATCTGCAAAGCGCATCACAGTGGTTACACCTTTTTATGGTTACGCACGACAAGATAAGAAAAGCCGTGGTCGCGAGCCAATCACAGCACGCTTAATGGCAGATCTTTTCAAGACAGCAGGTGCTGATCGTTTGATGGCAGTTGATCTACACACTTCACAGATCCAAGGTTTCTTTGATGGTCCAGTTGATCACTTGTTCGCACTTCCAATGCTTGCAAACTATGTTGGTGGCAAGGTTGATCGCACACGCTTAACAATTGTTTCTCCTGACTCAGGTCGCGTTCGCGTTGCAGAGCGTTGGTCAGATCTGCTCGGTGGCTGCCCAATCGCATTTATTCACAAGACTCGTGACCCACGTGTCCCTAATGAATCAATCACAGGACGGGTGGTTGGTGATGTTGTTGGACAAACATGCGTAGTTATTGATGACATGATCGACACAGCGGGCACCATTACAAAGGCAGTAGATGCGTTGTTTGATGCAGGTGCTGCCGATGTAATCATCGCTGCAACTCACGCGGTATTTAGTGGTCCAGCAGTGGACCGCTTGAAGAATTGCCGAGCATCAGAAGTTGTCATTACTAACACCTTGCCAATTACAGAGGATCAGAAATTCGATAATTTGACCGTGCTTTCAATTGCCCCACTTCTAGGTCGCGCAATTCGCGAGGTCTTTGAAGATGGCTCAGTTACCAGCCTGTTTGATGGTCATTCCTAAGCCTGAATTTGCTTCAACACTGGCCTAAAAGATACTGTTCGACCTGTTCCGGCGAGGGTAGCGAATAGCTTTCCGTGATCGACGGGTAAGGGATTTTTCTCCTGCTGGAACTTTGTGTACGCACCGAAGAACCGGGATTAACAAGGAGATAAAAAATGGCAGAAGTAAAAATCGTCGGAACCACTCGTACTGAATTTGGTAAGGGCGCATCACGTCGTGCACGTCGCGATGGTTTAGTTCCTGCTGTTATCTACGGTCACGGAGAAAAGCCACTACACATCACTCTTCCTGCAAAGGAACTTGGCGTTGCTCTTAAGCAGTCAAACGTTCTTTTGGACATCACAAT